>Ga0222664_1000020_pt1 | contig 142806 bp, 253 predicted proteins | sample AntAcemetagen604_FD_181147 | JGI IMG/M metagenome (GOLD analysis project Ga0222664, IMG submission 181147) | Saline water microbial communities from Ace Lake, Antarctica - #604 | ecosystem: Environmental > Aquatic > Non-marine Saline and Alkaline > Saline | place: Antarctica: Ace Lake... | reverse complement strand
TAACCAAGAAGTCCTTGTGTTCCTTTAGAACCAGTATAGCCTATGTTTCCTTGGTCACCTTGAGATCCAGTGTAACCAAAATCTCCTTGTGTTCCTTTAGAACCAGTATATCCTATGTTTCCTTGATCACCCTGAGATCCATCATAACCAAGAAGTCCTCTGGATCCTGTATAACCAAACGTTCCTTGATCACCCTTAGATCCGGTATAGCCAGCAGTTCCCTGAACTCCTCTAGATCCAGTATAACCTGTAACACCTTGGTCACCTTGAGATCCAGTGTAACCTATAACGCCTTGATCGCCTTGAGAACCAGTATATCCAAGAGATCCAGTGTAACCTATAACTGTAGATGCTGATCCAGTATAACCTATAACACCCTGATCACCTTGAGAACCAGTGTAACCTATAACTGTAGAAGCAGACCCAGTGTAACCAATTACTGTAGAAGCAGAGCCAGTGTAACCAATTACTGTAGAAGCAGAGCCAGTGTAACCTATAACTGTAGATGCTGATCCTGTATAACCTATGTCACCTTGGTCGCCTTGAGATCCTGTATAACCAATGACACCTTGGTCACCTTGAGATCCAGTATAACCAAGAGATCCAGTATAACCTATAACACCTTGGTCACCTTGAGATCCAGTATAACCAAGAGATCCAGTATAACCTATAACACCTTGGTCACCTTGAGATCCAGTGTAACCAAGAAGTCCTCTGGATCCTGTATAGCCAAAAGAACCAGTATATCCAAGAGATCCAGTATAACCTGTAACACCTTGGTCACCTTGAGATCCAGTGTAACCAAAATCTCCTTGTGTTCCTTTAGAACCAGTATAGCCTATGTTTCCTTGATCACCCTGAGATCCATCATAACCAAGAAGTCCTCTAGATCCTGTATAACCAAACGTTCCTTGATCACCCTTAGATCCGGTATAGCCAGCAGTTCCCTGAACTCCTCTAGATCCTATATATCCCGTATCTCCCTGTATTCCTTTAGAACCATTGTAACCTATGTTACCTTGATCGCCTTTAGAACCAGCATATCCAGTATCGCCTTTTGATCCAGTATAGCCAATTACTGTAGAAGCAGATCCAGTATAACCAATATCTCCACTAGATCCAGTATATCCTGTTGAAATCGAAGACCAATAAAGGGAAGATCCATTTGATGTTAATGTTTGACCAGAAGAACCAGTTCCACCATTAGCAGAAATTGCATTTAATGCAGCAGCACCTGTCACATTCAATGATGTAACATTAGCTCCAATTTCAAAAATTTCAGCTCCATCAGATGAGTATAGAATACCATCTGTTATATTAACAGCAAGTTCGCCAACATCAATTGTAGAAGTATTTGGTTGTTTACCAGAAACCGAAGTTCTTTTAACTTGGATTTTATTACCGGCCATATGTCGGATTCTCCTTATCAGTATGTACTGATTTTTTTATAAATAGGATATATACATTTATATAAATGTGTGATATAATTATAGTTATTTATATGGAGAATGAATTTGAGAATTGCTTTTATTGATATTTTAGGATTAACATATGATGGAAATACTCTTTCACAAAGAGGTTTAGGTGGATCAGAATCGGCCGTAATACTTCTTTCAAAATCTCTTTCAAAATTAGGTTTTAATGTAACAGTTTTTAATAATTGTTTAGATGATCATTGTTCTCCAGGAATATACGATGGTGTAGAATTTATAGATCTTACTCAAATAACAGATCATGAAACTGATATATTAATATCTTCTCGTTCTACAAAACCATTTTTAGAAGAAAGATATGAATCTTTAAGAATATCTGCTAAACACAAAGTTATATGGATGCACGATACTTTTATAATGGATGGAGGAGATAGAGCTTTAGAGCCACTTATAGTATCTGGAGCAATAGATGAAATATTTACATTATCTGATTTTCACACATCTTATGTTACTACATGCTCTCATGGAGAAAAAAGAAATTTTGAGGTACTTAAAAACAAAATATTCCAAACCAGAAATGGCGCAGTAAAATATGGGCCAAATGAAGTAGATTTAAATGCAAAAGATCCTGATCTTTTTGTTTTTAATGCTTCTGTGACTAAAGGAATGGTTCCTTTAGTAGAACGAATTTGGCCAAGAGTGAAAGAGAGAATACCAAATGCGAAACTTACAATTATTGGTGGGTTCTACCGATTCAGAAGCAGCAGCGGTCCTGACGATCAAGAAAAAACATTTCAAGTACTCCTACGAGACAGTAAACATAAGAAACTCGATATTGCTTTCACTGGCGTTATACCTCAAAAAGACATAGCTAATATACTAAAAGAAGCTTCTTTTATGATATATCCATGCGCATTTCCAGAAACATTTGGAATATCATCGTTAGAATCTCTTTTATATAATACTCCACTTATAACATGTCGATTTGGCGCTCTTGAAGAAACTGCTATAGATTTGGCCTGTTATAAAATTGATTATCCAATTGAGCCAAATAATCTTTTTCCTAATATAAACACAGATAAACAAATCGATAAATTTGTTGACTTGGTTGTAAAAGCTCATTCTGACAAATATTTATATCAACAGAAATCAAATTATTGTAGCATTATTAAAGATATAGTAGGCTGGGATTCTATAGCTCTTCAATGGAAGCAACATTTATATAGCAAAACTAATGAATATCTTCCTGTAAATGAATACAGAGAAGTAAGCAAAATTAACCAAAGAGTTCATAAAATTTTTGGCCGAAGATTCTCAAATCCAGAAGAAAATAAAATACAGCGAAATTCAAAGCAAAAAATAATTAATGTTATTACTCCATTTTATAATGCAAGAGAATATATTGAAGATTGTATAGATTCTGTAGCTTCTCAGGATTATGATGAGTACCAACACTTTTTAATAGATGATTGTTCAACAGATGATTCATATGATGTAGCAGAAAATTATATTAAAACTCTTCCTAAAGAAGTTCAGAATCGTTTTGTTTTAATTAAGAATGAAGAAAACAAAGGTGCTTTATATAATCAAATAGAAATGATGCAAGATATAAAAGCTCTTAGCAACACATGGAATAATATTATCATACTTCTAGATGGTGATGACAAATTAGTAAATGATCCAGAAATATTTCATTTTTATAATAATCTTTATCATGAAGGATATGAATTTACTTATGGATCAATGTGGTCAATAACAGATAATATTCCATTAATAGCTCAAGATTATCCAGATGAAGTAAAACAGAATAGGTCATATAGAGAACACAAATTTGCGTGGAATATGCCTTACACTCATTTAAGAACTTTTAGGCTTGGAAATCTTCCATCGAGAACTGATTTATATCTAGATGAGAATGGTGAATATTATAGAGCCGGTGGCGATGGTGCTCTATTTTACGCCATAATAGAAAATACTGATCCAGACAAAGTACTAGCAGTAAAAGATATAGTTTATGTGTATAATGATGATTCTCCATTGAATGATTATAAAGTGAATGCAAACGAACAATTTAAAAATGCACAATCGATTTTAAAAAAAAAGGAAAACAGTGAAGTGAAGAAAATATTAATCGCAATACCAACAGCCAGATATATTGAACCAGATACATTCAAATCCATTTATGATTTAGAAGTTCCTGATGGATATAAAACAGAATATCAGCATTTTTATGGCTACAATGTAGATCAAGTTAGAAATCTAATAGCAGATTGGATAGTTAATAAGGATTATGATTATCTATTCTCAGTAGATCATGATATAGTATTTAAGCCAGATACTCTTAAAAAGTTATTATATCATGATAAAGATATAGTAAGTGGCCTTTATTATCAACGAATTCCAGGTAAAGAAATATTAGAAATATATAAAGATGCTGGGTTTGATGGAGTTGCTCATATCGAGAAAAATGATATTGTAAGTGATTTTATGGAAATAAAAGCATGTGGATTTGGTTGTGTTCTTGTAAAAAAAGAAGTTTTCAATAAAACAGATCTTCCACATTTTTATTATAAGTCTGCAATTGATCACAAAAACACGATATCTGAAGATATTTATTTCTGTCAGAATGCTAGAGAATGTGGATTTAAACTTTACGCAGATACGACAATTCAGTGTGAGCATATAGGTGAAACAAGATGGAAGGTTGATATTAACACACGACCTAATGTCGAACCTCTTGAAAATAAAGAATATGAAAGACTTGTTAATTTGTATGAACAAAATCTATTGCCATATCAGCATCGTACACATTTAAGAACAATGAGAGATGCACAACAGATATATCCAAATGTGATTTATGATATTGGATCTTGTGTCTTGCATTGGGCTAAGCCAGCTAAAAATATATGGCCTGATGCTAGAATTATTTTGTTTGAAGCTATGCCAGAAGTAGAACAATTATACAATAATCTTGGCTGGCAGGACTACACGATTGGACCTCTTGGAAACAAAGATAAAGAAGAAATCGTCTTTTATCAAAACACAATGTATCCCGGTGGAAATTCATATTATAGAGAAAATCCAGATATAAATCCAGAAGCGCTAAAGTATTTTCCAGATTCTTCAGCTCGTAAAATGATTATGAGAACGCTGGATTCTATGGTAGAACAATATAATATACCACTTCCAGATCTTATTAAAATGGATGTTCAAGGAGCAGAATTAGATATTCTAAAAGGAGCTGAAAAAACTCTTAAATCTTGCAATCATATAATTTTAGAAGTTCAAAAAGTAGAATATAACAAAGGAGCTCCTCAGCAAAAAGAAGTTCTAGATTATATGAAATCTATAGGATTTGAAAACTGGGAAGAGTTTTGTTCACATGAATATGATAGTGATTGGCATTTTTGGAGAGTATAATGAAATCATATAAATGGAAAATGACCGGAAAATTTGCTGGATATATTTATGAATCAACAGAAGGAAACACATCTATTATTCACAATTCTTACTATAAAGTTGATGATAGAATTGCTCATGATAATCCATATTGTATATTTTACAAAACAAAAAGATATCAAAAGCTAACGGATGGAATTAGTGAAATTAATGCGATCTCAATTTTAATGAAACACAAAATAACAAGATTCTTTTACAGTCAAAAGTATTAAAACTCACCACCATCAATAGTAGTGAAAATAGGAACGCCAGCAGCCGATAATTGAAGAACTTCATATGGATCTCCAGAAGCTTCTGAGACAGGGTCTGTTCCTTGGCCATATATAATGGCATTATTCGTGATGGATTGAACTCCGGTGCCTCCATTTGCTACAGAGACCCTAGCTATAGAAATTTCGCCAACCTGCCCAGTAAGTGTTACTGGATATTGGATTGGATTTGATAAGAGCAAATTCCCAACAGCTCTTACTATAACATTAGCAGTACGAGAACCAGAAGAAGTTACAATAGCATTTGCTAATGTTACAGACATCTATATTTACCTTGTTACGTTTGGAGTTACAGTTACAATTCCTTCAACAATTCTAGATACAGCATTAGACTGATCTACAAGTTCTACATCATATACATATCTTCCAGCAACAATATTTGCTGTTGCAGCTGCAGATAATGAAAGAGTTATTATACCGGTATTTGTAGTAGCAATATCTATACTAACTGAATTGCTTGAAGTATAATGCTTTCTAATTTGCGAGCGTCCGGTATATGTAGAAAGATCAATGGCAGCGCCAGTTTCATCATTGAGATTGATAGTTGTAGCAAAATCTGCTCCCTGATCTATAAGTAAATTAACTTTTGTTGACATTTCTCATCTCTATTTGCTATTTTATTTATTTATATAATCTTTTTCGCGAAACCACTGTGTAATAATCCATTTTTCGCCTTCTTTAATTCGACAGCCAGCATGCATTTCTTTTCTATCTGCTGTATAATTATAAAAAAGAGCATTACCTTTAATTGCTGGGACTTTAATCTGGCGCGATGGAAATATTGTTTCTCCGCCTTTTTCTGGCGTATTAAGATAAAGAATCAAAGTTGCATTTCGATTAACATCATCAGGTAAATGATCAATATAATCAGAATGAGGTTTAAAGAAATCCCCGACTTTGTAATGCATTAAAACACATGATTCGGATTTATCAATTGGCCAATTCACTAAATTTGAAATTTTCTGTTTTAAAGTAGGAATATCAATAGATAATGCTGAACACTTACGATAATATTCATCGACATATGAATTACCATCTGATGAATATACTCCGCCAGATTTCAAATCCCACTCACTTTTCATTATCTTATCGCATTCTATATCAGATAAAAAATTCTCAATTAGATATATATTGCTATTTGGTTTAATTTCATTTATTTTCCACGACACATCAGTAAATAATGTTGGTAGCTTTTTCATTAAGTACCAATTTTAGAATCATAATCAATTATGCTCTCATCAGCCCAACCAGAGAAGCAGAATCCATCTACATACATTGTTCTACAATTATCTAATGCTAAAGAATATAATTGAGTATCTGGTGCAAAATTAGTATCTTCTATCATGCTAGTTAATGGCATCCATTTTAATGAACCATATATCGCAAGTTCATGCACGTTTGGTTTAAGAATATTCATCTTATCTGGATGACATGGTCTATAAATTTCTTTCCAAGATGTATTATTGGTGTTATCAAATAATTCGAATTCACCCATCCAATCATTATTCACATAATAATCATAATCTATAACTGCCCATCCTGTTTTAGTCCAAGTTGGGTGTTCTGCAGTATTATAACATATATTATTTAGTTTCCACATGCTACGATTACCAAGTATTGGCTTCTGGATCGCGCGCACCGTATTGATTGACCAGCGTCCACAAACTCTGTCTCCAGTAATAATTTCACCAATAGGTTTTGTGGTTCCATCTGCCATAAGGACTTTTTGCCAAGCAAAGAAACATGAGACGGGTGGTGGACTTACTGGTGGATTTGGGAAGACGCTTGTATAACTGCTAGAAGTAGCATCTACTGTTTCACCAGTAAATGTTGCTTCTGATGCAATGCTCTGCCAAGTACCACTTGATTTAACATAAACATTTGTAGCCGGCTTCCATGTGCCAGCATCTTTAGCATAAAAAGCTGTTGAAATTTTCCAAGTACCACTATCTTTAACATTCCAGTCAAACCCAATATAATTATCCAAATCAAAACCAGTTATATTAGTTCTAGCTACAGTACTAGAATCAGTCCCCTCACCTTTCCATATTATTTCAATTGTATTATTTCCAGAAGATAAATTTTGAATTCCAGCAAAACCAGCAGACCACAAAGAACCAGAACTTCCTGTAAATGAACTTACCCTATCTTCTGGTTCAACTGAAATATCTGTAGTATAAACATCAGATCCATTTATTTGTATATTTGATAACCACGATCTAGAGGTGTTATTATAAGAACCCCACCACGAACTAAGTATCAAATTGTTTCCACTACTATCTAAATTTACTGTTATTGTTTCTGCTGTTTGATCTGACGTAGAAACTGTTGTTTGCCTATTTTCAGCGTGTGATGAATAAACATGTCTAAATTCAGATCTATCAAGAGCTAAAATAGTTCTAAATGACGCAGTCATAATAGAATTCCAATCTTCACCAGCTCTAAGATCATAATTAGTATTAGCTGCAGGAGAAGCATTCATAACATACCAATATGGATAATCTACATCAGACCCAGCTAAATATGAAGAATCTATATATCCATATGGATTGTTATTAGTATCATCCCATAGCAAAAGTCTAGTTCGTACATCCGAACTTGCCGAAGTCTGATCACTGCTATATGCACACGATCCAACAATAGTATAATCACCAGGTGGCACTGTTAATGTATTAAGTGTTTGATATTGATCATCACCATCTGTTCCATCAGATCCACCTGTTATAGAAGTGTGTGTTAATGTGTTATTAAATATATCTGTGCCAACAAGTTCTACTGCTGTTAAATAAGCATCTTGAATTTTTGCTGTGCTTCCAGATCTTCGGCAATATTGTAATGAAAATGTTGTAGAAGCTGGTGATATTCCTTCTTCATATATTGCGACACCAGTTACAGCCATTTGATCAGTTGTATCTTTTGGAGTCAATATGACTTCATACATTTGTATAGCATCAGTAGAATTATATAACTGAACTCTAACATCAGATGAAGTGCTACTTTGAGTAACAAGGCACGTGAAAAAAATAGCATAGTTAGTACTAGCTACTGGAGTAAAAGTAAGTGTAACTTTATCTTGATAAGTAGTAGAAGTAGTCGAGCTATTTCCTAAACTTGTATTGCTATAATAAGTTTTTGCCATTAAATTTATTCTGGCTTATCTGGCCAGATAACAAAATCTGGATCTTCAAAAAATTGTGGAACTTCTCTTAAGTCTTGTCTATATTTTTTCCACTTAGCTTTATTCTTTTTTGGAGCATCTGCTAATTGTGTCCAATCAGAATTTCTAAGAAGCTTGTCTCTTTCATTACGAACGTCTTTCCACTGATAAAAAATATCAGCTTCATCTTTAGCTTCTATAATTTCTTTTTCTGTAGGTTTTGAATCTATATTAGATGGCATCCATGAAAAAGTAGAGTAATCATCTTCATCAATTTTCCAACTATTTTTTGGCCATTTATAATGTATAATTTGTGCATATGTCACCATAATAATTTATCTCCTATGATACTACTACAACCCAAACATCACCATTATTACCGCCAGACGGCGCCGATGTGCTCACAGTATAGTTTGTTATTGAATTTCCAGAAGCAAAAGTAAGTCCGGCGTTTGCTGTAACAGCTTTAGTAAATTTTGAATTAGCAGTAACGTTTAAATTATCTCCTGCTATATTTGTATTACTTGTAGTTCCATTAGATGTAATGCTTATAGCTGTAATTGATGAATTAGTGCTAAATTGCTGTAGATTAGCTATTACACTTATATTAGCAGTAGCGTTTAAATTATCTCCTGCTATATTTGTATTACTTGTAGTTCCATTAGATGTAATGCTTATAGCTGTAATTGATGAATTAGTGCTAAATTGCTGTAGATTAGCTATTACACTTATATTAGCAGTAAAATTAGTATTACCAGAAAAATCTGCATTGCTTGTGAAAGTTGCAAGGCCTGCAATATCTATTTTTGAAAAAACAGCATTAGCAGTAACGTTTAAATTATCTCCTGCTATATCTGTATTACTTGTAGTTCCATTAGATGTAATGCTTATAGCTGTAATTGATGAATTAGTTTGGAAAAGCTGAGATTCTGCAGTAACAGATAAATTAGCACTTAGTGTTGATACTCCATTAGCAGCAAAGGTTGTTGCTGTAATCCCATTAAATATAGAATTGGCTGTGATACGAAAATTATCACCCGCTATATTAGTATTGGTAGAACTCCCATTTGATGTAATACTTAATGCTGTTACTGAAGAATTTGTTTGAAAAACCTGTGAGGTTGAAATTGATAAAACGTTTGCAGTAGAATTTATTTGAGATCCAGTAAAATTAGCATTCGATGAAAAAATTATGTGCGCTGGCGTATTAACATTTCCACCGCGTATTGTAGTTCCAACTAATGTAGTAGCTCCAAATATTCCTGTTACAAAACCATTACCAGATGATGTATCGCCGGCTGTATTTGCTTTAAGTGTAACAGTCTCAGAAAAAGCATCAAGCATAGTATTAGTTCTATCGAACCAAACTTGCCAAATATCAGTATTTGCATTAATTTGTGTATATGTTCGTGCCATTTATTAACTTAATGCCTTTTGAAGTAGTTGTTTAATTTCTGCTAGGTCGTTCTTAATAGAGCCAACTTCATTTTTAAGAGTATCAATTTCTTTTGCCTGATCAATTTTCATTTTGTAATCTAGGTGATCACTAATACTTTTATTTATAACGACAGAAGTATTCTTATTAATATAATAAGAGCTTCCTTTTGATATTTTAGCTAAATTATTCATTAGGCACTAACACCAACTACCCTGATATTATTAACTCTTGGGATTATATTATCACTATCAGATAAGAACACTATTTTAACTGCGAGTGCGTTATATCCATCATATTCTCTAAGACCAGAATCATAATATCTAACGACATTATCATTCAATGAATTATTAAAAGCCTGTTTTTCAAATTCTAATTTATCGATTAAAAGACCGGCTCCAACTACATTGTTATTAGTTACTAAATTGTTAATAGTAAGAGATGTATTAGAAGCAATAGTATTAATAGATGATACCATATAATTCTCGGGGAACAGTGGAGAATATATTTTAATCAAATCATTATTAGCAAATTCAGTTTCAAATATAGTATCGACACCTGTTATTGTAGCGCTGCTTCCAGTAGTAGTAATAGAGCCAGTTCCAATAAACTGAGAATTTGGATATGCTGAAAACCCACACTCATATTCAACTTCATCCCGAAGCAGTCCTAAAGCGCTATATGATAAATTAGTATCATTTTTATATTCTAGAAGAGTCCAGTTCTTATCATCAAATGGCTCTGGATCTTTGTTATTCCAAATTTTAGAATAGATTTTTAAATCTGTTCCAAGAGGCCTATATGCATCAAAGAATATTCTAATATCCTCGGCATATCTATCATCAGCAAAAGTTATCTTCTGAGAAATGTGTTTAGAAATAGCTCTTCCATTTCCAAGATGTTCATTTGTATAATCATTGTTAATGGCATATTTGCTATAGAAAACGTCTAGTTCACCAGATTCAATATCTGCAGTTGACCAAATATTATTCGACGTTATAACCATTTCTACAAAGGACGAAATATTTGTATTAACCATTAAACCAGTATCTAGAGTCAAAGTAACTTCTGGATTTGTTACTTCATTAGATCTTGAAAGTATCAATGGTGTATTTGCTGTGTTTACAAATTCTTTATTTTGATCTAAGTTTATAATCGATTGTTCTGGAGTTGTGTGCTGGGATGATGTATATCTATCTACTCCAAGAACAGGAATTAAATTAGCACCAGATCCAGTAGGAGCTGAAACAGTAGGAGCTGTTGTATATCCATCGCCTTCTGCAGTCATTATTACATCAACAATTATTCCAGACGAATCTGTTAATAATTTAGCAGTCGCTCCAGTTCCACCCCCACCAGTAAATGTGACAAGAGCATTATTAACATATCCACTAGTTCCGCCATCATAAATAGCTACATCTAAAACACCAGATCCAGTTGAATAATATGTATAGTGCTTTTTCAAAAAGAATGATGTTCCAGAAGGATTTTCTACATCTAGGCCGGCTACTTCTGTTTTATTTAAAGGTAAATTAAAGATCTGACAATTTGAAAACTGAGCATTTGAAAATTCTGTAATCAATGTGCATCCAACTGAAAAATCAATATTAGCCGAAGAGCCAGCCGAGTTAGAACCTATACTATTATAAATGATGTATGTTGGCTCTTCTACAAATCCAATTCCTTTATTATTGAAATTTATATCAGATATAGTTCCATTAGCATCTGTTATTACATTTGCAGTAGCATTCACAGAAACACTAGTATTGTTAGGCCCGCCGCCATTTACTACAATATAATCGGTGTTGCTATATCCTGTTCCACCATCATTAATAGTAGAATCTTCTATAACATTATTTGTAAATCTAAGAGAAGAATTAGCGTTTGATTGTTCTAATAAAATAAAACTTTCTCTCTTTTTAAAGATATTCGACACAGCTTGGACAGAAAGTCTCCCAGCCGAAACTTTAGAAAATCTAGATTGAGCATTAGAGAACGTTAGAGGTATATCAACCTGAATAGAAGTATTTGATGATATATCAATCACTCTGCGCACATTTTTTTGTGCTCCACTGTGTATTACAATGTATTGTTCTTCTGCAGAATCGTTATCAAACACACTAGTAAAGTTAACATTAGATCCAGTAACTAAAACTGATCCATTTGATACTACTACAGATTGAGCTATAAGAACATTGTTCTGATATACTAGCTCTCCTGGTCTTACATCAAAAACATTATTAGATGTTAGTGGATTGAATGCTATAAACTCATAATCTTTTTTAGGAAGAAGAAATGATCTTTTTCCTACAACTTGAGTATAAGTCGCTCCATCGGTAGTCGTTACTGTAGTATTAGAATAAGTGTCAAATTCATATTGCGCAGCATATACCTTAAATTTCAGATCGGTGTTTTTTATAGATTTAACCTGAGTATAGTTGTTGGTCGGGGCAAACGAAGTAGCTTGCTGGAGAGTCGAATTAGAATTGATTCCAATCGTATTAATTGTTCCAGCTTCAAAGTATTCACCAACATACTGCCCAGCAGGGCCAGCTGATTTATCATTTGTTCCTACCAAAATCTTACCTTCGACGCTTGTCCATAAAGCAAAATCTTCATCGCCATCAAATTTTATACATATAGCATATTTGTATGATGTTTTAATAGCAATTGGATATTCAAATTCAAATCTAGAAGATGATGAGGCGTCTCCAGATGCTATTATTTGTTCAAATTCATTTCTTGCATATGCTCCAGTGAATTTAGTTTGTGGGTCTGGAGATCCATCGGTTTTAGTTTTGCACAGAAATACTTCTACACCTGGACTTACTATTCCAGATTTATTATCAATGATTTTTGGCTTAGCTCTAAAAAACAAGTCTATAGCAGAAATAGCAACAGTTTCTGAATTATTAACTACTGCTGGATCTATAAAAAATGTTTGTGCTCTATTAAATATAATTGGCGTAGAAGATGTGCTCATTAAAATTCCATCTGTTTGTTTATATATGTCATATTAGTGATGATAATCTTCATTGCGTGGAAGATTACAACTATTGGTTTGAACTGTTTTTGTTTTAATTTTTACTTCAATAGAAGCCTCGGCTAACGAATTTCCATCTAAAGATTTTACTGTAAGTTTTTGCGGGCTTTCTGGAATTATAGCTCTTGGATATTTACTAGAAGTTCCAGAACCACTATACCCATCAATTTGATATGGACTATTTTCAGGAGAAAAGAAATAATAAAATTCAAGTTTTCCGTTTATCCCACTAATAAGATTTGACCCAATGTTGTATGAAGTTCTTATTGATTGAACTTTATTAGAAGTTAAAGATAATAGCGATGACAAATTATACCCAAACAAACTATTAACATTAGTTCCAGTAAGCGGAGCACAATCTTCAGTTACTTCTTTATCTAAAAGATAAACTTTATGTAATGTGTCTGGCTTTAATCCAGATATATTGATATTAAATACTTGTGGGCCAAACATTAAAATACTCTCCGTTTAATTCTATTTATTCTATAAATCTTTACCATGCGCCAGTTCCACCAGCTCCACCATTTCCAGCTTCGCCGCCTCCGCCTATGCCACCACCACTTGCCGCGCTATCACCTTTATCGCGATCGTTAGGTGTACAAGCTTCTTTTGTTATAGTGTAAGAGAATGATGGCGATATCGACATAGTTCCATTATACATGACTGGTGATGGTGTTGGAGTAGTTGGGCACGTACACGTATCACCATCTGTGCTGCTTGTTTCATTATAGAAATCGATTCTATATCTCCAAATCACAGAAGATTTCTTGACTACAATTCTGTATTCTCTTCCTAGACTTGGATTATGAACCCATGTTATTTTTCCAGAATATCTTAGATATCCATCTAGTTGACCAGCTGACCCTGATCTATTTGTTAAGATTGTAGAATAATCATTATATCTTTGACTGCCACCAAGCTGTTGAGATAACCATGATGCGGTCAAACTAGAAGAATTAGCACTTCCTGATCTATTACTAAACCCAGAACTTCCTGTAAAGAATGGATCTTTCCTAAGTTCTGTAATATCATCATCTGTGAGAGCCACTGCATCTGTTCCTGATGCAATGAGTGTATCTCCTTGATAAACATAAATTTGATCTTTGCCACTGTAAAAATGACACCATAGCGTGGCATTAGATGACACAGTTCCCATTGTAATAGTCTGTACTGGCTCATTGAATCTTCTATTTGCAGAATATCTTTTTAGATTAGATTGAGTAGCATATACAAAATGCTGAACCGGCACTGCATTACCAGATGAATCGAGTTCCGAGCATTCACATTCATCGCCTTCTACATCTGTTGCCATTGGTTGATCAATAATAGCTATTTGATCATAATTAACAGCAGATGGATCATTATTAGCATGAACTATATTTAAAGTAGAATAAGCCGGCTGAGCATAATTATCTTCAACTGAAGCATTATATTCTGGACTTCTCCATTCCGTGAACGAATCAGTTTCATATTCATCAACAAAAAAACCATATTTGAATCTATTAACGCTTGGAGAAATAGAACTTGGTATAACTCGATCTTTTACTTGATTTTGCATGAAATTAAGGCTAACATAATATTCGACGTCTCTTAATCGTCTATCAATAGATCCAATATCAGAATGAGTATAGTTTCTAGGTTGATTTTTATTAAAATCACTTTGTAAAAATAAAGTCGTTGCTGTATTTTTTCTAATTCTAGAAACAGCTAATTGTTCGTTGCTAGTTCTAGTATTAACAATATCTTTAATTTGCTTAGACATGTTATATGGCAGCGTTGGATACGATGGAATATAAACATCATTAACTAAAAGCGTTCCAGTAGGCTGTATTTGTGCTCCTGGTGTTTGATATGAACCAGGAAGAACACTAATCTTTCCTCCTTTTGATACTATAACTCTATCTGTTCTTGGCAAATAAGTTTCTACATTATAAGTTAAAGTAGAATCTGGAACAGGGAAATATCTATCACTTGCTGAGAAGGTAAATGTGTTGGACGGATTTATAGAAGCGCCTGCTACTAATGTAGCAACATTTGCTGTATTCGCAACATATGGTCTAAAATCAAACACATTAATAAGATCGTGATAAGTTCCATTATCACTAAAGAATTCTGGAATCTCAAGAGTATTAACAACTGTTGTTAATGCGCTAAGAGCTTTAGAATCTTCAGTTGTTCTTGTTATTGTGTTTGAACTAACATAAGAAGTTATATTATAAAAACCAGGAGACGCTGTAAAGCAGTCGAGTTTAACAAGAAGCCAGTCATCTAAAGTTAATTTAACTCCAGATGGATTCTTTTGATATAGATAGCCAAGATCATAATAATTTTGTGTTTGATTATGATCAATATAGAAACTATCAGTAATATTAGTATCTGTTATGCTGACTCCAGAACTAGTGCCTCTATAGACTTCTTTTAATCTAAATATATCTGGTATTCCAAGGCACCATGGTCCAGAAGTTCCTCCACCCACGTCAGACAATCTAAGTTTTACATAAATATCTCTATTTACTGTTTTTGTAGCAGATTGAGCATTTGCAGATTCTACGTTATATGCTACAATAATATCTGTATTTGTTGCTGTATTAAAACCATTAGCTACATTTGATAATAAATCAATAGTCATAATTTCTGCAGCAGAATCTACACTTACAATATAATCTGTGTCATAACTTAATTGGATAGGAACATTTTGTGGCCATGCTTTATAAGCAGCATTCGCAACCGATGTAAATGAAACGTTTGCTTCAACTGTTAGGCTTGTATTATTTGCAATTGATTCAACTCTACGAAATTCTGGGCTTCCACCATCAGTTAGTTGTAGATAGTCACCGACTCTTAAGTCTGTTATAAATGTCGTTCCAACTCCTGTTACTGTGGGTGTTCCATCAGTACTAACAGTGCCAACAGAATCAAAAGAAATTAGATTTGCTGCTGGCGCCAAATAAATCTCTGCTTTTTCGGCATCAGATAGAGTTCCTGTATATGGAAAAGTTTTAGTAATAGGAATTAATGATATTTGAACAGTTCCAGTATTACTAATAGAAAGAGTATCATTAGTTGTTCTATAATTATATGTTATGTTATTAGCATTTTTTAAAGACTGATAACTTGTAGCAAATACTAATTTATTATTATTACCATATAAAGTAGCGACATTCGCGCTAGTAGTTGAATCTAATTCTAATACAGTATCTCCAATACCATCATGGCTTGTTCCATTATAGTATATTGATCTTATATCTCTAAAGTTTTTTCCGGCATTCATTTTAATATCGAAAACATATGCTCTGTAGATAGCGTTTGATGTTCCTGGAATCCCTTGTTCATGCATAAAATTTCTAATTCTAGCAGTTCCTATTTGAGTTCCTGTCGGATTAGTATTTCCAAGATTGATAGAATCGGATTCTGTTAAAAAGTTCTTAGCAGTATCATATAAAGATATTTCATTAGCCTGATCAAATTCAAAGAACCCGCCTACTTCATTTAGTCTAATATAGTTTTCATAGTTTAGACTTATTTTGCTGTTTTCAAATGTTTTTGATCCAATTCCTTTATCTACACTATAAACAAAATTACCCAGCGTTTGTAGTCTATATCCTTCGACATATGCTGTGCCTGGATCAACTACGATATTGATAGTGTTACCTTCAAAACTATTGTTACCAGGAGAAGTTGTAGATGTTAAAAATTCATCAATAACATAACTTCCATCTGTTTCATTTGTTCTTGTAGCCATCTCATCTGTTATAGAATTGAAAGAAGTTTTTTGATTTTGTTTATATGGAACACCATTTGAAAATTCTACTAGAGTGAAAACGCTACCATCAATTGTAGTATTATTAATTTCAAAAATAGAAAGATTTGCTGTAAGTTTAAGTCTATCAGCTCCTGGAGCATTAAGATTTGGTTCTCCAAGAGCATTATCTGTTAAACTAGTATCTTGATTAGAATTTATGATTTCTTCTGTTGTTTCAAAAGCTACTGCTACATTGTTTGGAAATCTAGAATAATTATCAACAATTATAGTCTGCGGCTGCACTTCGATAAAATGACCTTTATGAAAGATATGACCTTGTGTTATTCCAAAAGCATAACCAGATCCAACAGCATTAGTAACAGATGCAACAGTTGGTTTAGCTACATAATTTTGAGCTGTAATCTCACCGCCAGAACCCGTTGTACTTTTTATAGAAGCAAACGGTGTTCTGTAATAACTCACTCCTTTATTATTAATTAAAGTATTAGTAATTTGACCAGTAGAATTTGTTAAAATTTCCGCATCTGCGTTAAATCCTATAATACCAAGAACAGTTGCCAAATCGCTTGAAGATGCTCCCTGAATATTATTTCCAGAAACAAACATCCAATTATTAGCAGTCGATGTCGTCGAAGACAAATCGCTATTTATTGGGCTATACTGAATTAAAACTTCTGAACTTGTAGTGTTAGCATAACTAGCTGTAGCATCAGTAAAAACTGCATTACTAACTAGATTCATTGCTGTGTTAGTAGACACAATATTGATCTTGTGTAAATCATAACTCGTTGAATTAGAATAAAGAGCTATATAATCGCCATTAGCAAAATCTGTAGAAAATACAGTGCTAGTTCCAGTAAGATTAACATCATTTGTGGTGACAGAAACAGTACCAGAAAGCTTAACGACTGGTAATCTATCAGAAACTTCTGTAAGAGTTGTGATAGTTCCGTTTGCGCCTGATATAGGATCTGTAATTTGATCACCAACATTCAATGATCCAGAAGTAACATTAGCAAAAAGAACTGGTGTAAAAATAATACTATCTGTATTAGAATATCCAGAACCAGTTACAGCAATTGTTACATCCCAAATAGAATTATTGCTATCATAGACTGTTAATACTTGGCCAGCTTGAAAAGATATTTCATTAAAAGAATTTCCACTATTTATATAATTGAAATATAAAGATTTTAAGTCTGGATCAGATGCTTCAAACCCAGTTGATGAATTAATAATGAATGCTGTAAGGCCATTTGCGTTTTTAGCAAAATGACCAACATACGCGCCAGGATCAGCAGTAGTTCCGTTAATTAACACGTCCTTAATTTTAGCATAAGGATATTTATCATAAAAAGTAAAGTTGCAGCCGTCGAGAATGGTTCCGCGCTTAAAAATATTATTTCCGAATATTTCTACTTGTCTTTGAAGTATCTGTTGTAATTCATTTAATTCTCTAGTTTGAACGGCGATCGCTGGCTTAAACAACACTCTCTGGTAATTTTTAGCCGGATCACTATTTTCAAAATAAGGTGAGACGCTTAGGTCTGTTTCTAAAGGCATTTATATTTTTCCTAGGATTCAAAAATAAATTTAAATGTTTCTGATTGCTCAGATACTCTTGTAATTGGTTCTAAATTTTCAATATATAAAATATCGCCACTTTTAAATAAAACTTCTGGCTCATATTCACTTGTTATAGACATAATAGCATCACTTATAGCACCATATACATTTTGATTTATATTAAAAGTTCCATATTTGTTTGTCGTGTACATAATACTCTGAGTTCCATTTGCTACAACAGAATGCAACAAAGCATTCGAAGTAGATAAAGAAGTTTGATATACAATTTCATCTTCTTCAAAGGTGCCAGAAATAATGCTACCATTATATTTATACATATTAACAAAAGTGTTAAAATCTTTGTTTTCATTAGATCTATATATCGTGTTAGCTAATGTATATGCTCCAGAATCTATACCCATAAGTTTATTATCTGTTTCTATTATGATATTAACATTAGCTAAAGTAACATAAGTTGTATTTGATGATGATATATATCCGGCCAACTCTTTTCTTGGTATTAAATATTCTGCATTAGAAGATGTAAATGCAGCATTTGTGGTCAATGTTAAGTAAGTTGAATTAGATACTGTATTGACTATTCCTAACATTTTATTAGTTCCATCTACAATATAAATAAAATCATTAGAACTAAACTGATTAACAAAATCTCCTGTTACAGAAGTCACAGCAGTGTTTGTTTCATCAGTTATTAAATCAACTCCGAGTCTATATGGATTAATTTTATATACAGCTTCACTATCAATAAAAGTTCCTGTAGTATTGGCCCTTTCAATAGTTACACTTGTAAATATTGGATCTTTTAAAATACCAACTGTTCTATAATCATTTGTCTGTGGTATTGTATTAGATTCATTGTTTGCAAAAGTAACACTTATACATAAAGAGCTTCCACCAAGTTCTGCTGATATACTAGAGCCATGACCTGAATATGGTGATTTGATAGCTCTTAATTCTGCATTAGATGGATTTAATACGGTGGCATTATAAACAAAAGCATTAGCATTTTTATAACCAACACCTCTATTCAATACATCTATTTTATGAATTACATTTCCTGTTGAATTGACAATAGCTCTAGCAGCAGCGTTTACTGTTTCATCTCCAGCACCATTTATAACAACTCCGGGGTATATTTCATATACAGAAGCAACACTAATAGCATTTGTAAAAGCTGTTTCTAGTTGTATAGCTTTAGCGCTAGAATTAACTATATAATCTGTTATTTTTTTATATTGGCCAATTTCTCCAGAAGCTCCGTCTTTAATATAAATGTAACAACCATTATAAAAATCATCTGTAGAAGAAGCATTAGTATTACTTGAAATATCATATAATAAAGCATCGCCTCCTAAACGTAATTCTGTTAAAGAAAAATAATTATTACCAGATATATAATTGGTGTAGCCATTTCCAGTTCCAACCACACTTATTATATCAATAGCTCCTTCGACTGCAGCGCTTTCAACTTCTGTGTTTGATGTTACTGGAAAATATTCTGTTGTTCCAAATTTTTGAACAATAGCATTATTAACAGAATACATATATTTCCAAATATAACCATCAGAAGTCTCATAGTATTCATCTTCTGCAGAAATTAAACCAAAATCTGGTTCTACTGTAGAAGCAGCATTTGAATTATTATACAAACATTTATATACATGATAAAAAGAAGTAGCATTAACTATAGTGTAAAATTCTTTATTAAATAAAGTAGAATCTTGATCATCATACTGATAATATTTAGTTTCGGCTGCCCATTCATATCTTGGAATAAGAATAGAAAAATCTGTGTTTGATAGTTTTTTTCCAAAAATCATATCATTATATAACTCTGTTTTTTTATCAACAGTATCAACTGGATCAGGAACACTACCATCACCACCGTCATAGGAGTCATGCTTTGATGTAAAAACATAATAAACTGTGTTTGATGGCTCAACCAAAGATTCTATTAATTGATTTAAACTATGAGTTTTAAAATCATTAGTTATTAAAAAATTGCTCATTCTATTGTTACCACTGCTGTTTTTGCAGTCTTTCCTATATTAATATTTGATTTAGATACATATCTACTAAATGATTTAGTTCCTGCAATATGTAAAATATTTTTTAACATATCTTTATATTTTTCTAATGTTATTGCTGATCTGATTTCATAAGAAAATTCTTGATAATAAAAACTATCTTGAAGATATTTATTAGAACTTAATAGGCTATCATTTCTTTTATAATAACCAGTTCCACTGCCATGATTTCCAAGATTAGATAATCCTGCCCCAACACTAGCGTTTGTATTTGAATAAAAAGTTACAGGTTCGTCTTGATAGTAGCCATAACCAGAATCAACAACTTCTAAGTTACTTATAGATCCAACAGAGGTTGTAACGCTTGTTGATATATTAGCATTAAAACCAGAAATGGCTGACATAGTATCTTCCTGATACGATAATATATTAGCAATAGCTCCAGTTTGAACTCCAAATAATGTAGCTTCTTGCTCAGAATGAATTGGCAAAACGCTTGTTTCTTCTGATAAATAATTTCCAGCTTCTGTAACTAAACTAAATGTTTCATCAAAAGTATCGTCGTATGTTATTCTTTTTAGATATAAAACACTACTATTACTACCACTTTTAACAATTCCTTTATTATTACCCGATTGTTGAACGACTTCACCAACTAAGAATAAAGAAGTTGTGTTGCTAATATTAACAACAAAATCTCTTTTTTCAAATGGAATTATAGATGGCTCTAATAAAATAATATAAGGAATATTATCATAGCCAACTCCAGAACCAGTAAGAGTAATAGAACTTACTGTTCCATAGGTATACATATCATATGAAAAAGCATTAGCTATTATAGTATTCAAATTGGCTTGTGTACTAAATCCCCAATCTGAGTTAGCAATATCAACAAGCAAATAATCATAAATATAATCTGTAGCAATATTAACAGATTGATTATAAAGAAATGTATTAGATATTGATATATCTGCTCCAGCCCCAGCGATGGGTGGTTGAACTTCACCATATGTGTTTGAATATAATCCAATAATAATATTATTATTAGTTGATAAAAATGTATTTTCTACTTGATATACTGCAACATCTAAATTCAAATTTGAAACTACTCCGTTTGCAGTAGTTAATCTAGAATCTAATGTAAGTGATTTTGTAAACGCTCCACTTATATCTATTACTTTAATAGTCGCATTAAGGCCAGAATATGTAATTGATTCGATAGTGGCATTAGCAATCTCAGTAGCAGATTCATTATTTTGATATACTTCTTCTCCGGCTATAAATTTAGTACTGCCAGCTCCTGTAATATAAAGATTATTATTAGAAGATGATAACATAACATTAGCAACAGCACTTATATCATCAAAAGATGATATAACAGCACTAGAAACTTCATCTTCCAAAGCAAACCCAGCGGCATCTTCAAACAATAATAAACTGTTATTTTGACCAGCCAATCTATAATGTTTATAAAAAGTAGATTGTTGAATTCCAATTATACTATTTGATGTTTCATCTAAAACAGCAAAATCAAAAGCAGCATTTGCTTCATCATGATAGAGGTGAGTATCAGCCCACTCAATGCTTTCAGCTCCAATAACAAGACCACGTTCAGTAACAATATCAAAACTGTTTTCTGTTTCAAGTTTTGCAGCAGGATTAAATCTATCTGCATACATAGAAATTACCATACTTCCAGTAGTATTTGTAGCCGGTAGAACTGATAATATTCTAGCTTCTGATATTATATCTGCTGTGTCTGGATCATATCTATAAAGAAAATCTCCATTAGCAAAAGTTTCGCCGGCTAAATCAATATATGACACATTTGCTAGTGGTTGAACTATAGTTTCAAATTGATTATAAGTTCCATTAGAATTATTATTGCTTCCTATAACAAGATCACTTATTTTTAACACATTGTTTGATATGATTAATGTCGAATTAGAATTATATCCCCAACCACCATCATTTAAATTAAATTCTACGACTCCAACAGTATTACCAACACCAGCAACTCTAGCTTTTCCTTGAATTCCGCTATCAGCATAAATATCTACTATATCGCCAATGCTATAATTTTCACCACCATTTATTATATCAAGTGTAGTTAAAGAACCTATAATAGTTGGACCAATTAATTCAGTTGGATGATTAAAATCTATTGCAGATTCTAAATTCGATGTTGTTGATGTGGTAAATTTTTCTCCTGTATAAAAATTTCCAGTTATATTAGTTATACTAAAAATTTCTATATATCGACCATTTATTTTTTTTCTAATATATTTTTCTACATATGCTGTAGCATTAGATTCTAATCCAATTATTTGATATCCAATAAATCTTTTTAGATTCTCTTCATAAGACACTTCTAAATATATAGGAATAATCCATTCTGCAGATGATAATCTAAATAAATCGTCAGCCGGAAAATAAACTTCAGCCGGTTTTCCAAAAACTTCTTTAAAAAATAAATCTATAGATTGAGAAGTTCCTTTAGATCTATATAAATCTAAACTATGTTTTACTAACTGCCTTGTATTTGTAGCAGTATCAAATTGAATGGATGAAAGATATTTATTTTTAAAATGAATTAAAAAATTATCAGTTGTTTCATCTATATCACCATATTCTAGTAATCTTCTAGAATGATAAATCATTTGTCCATCTGATTCTAACCATTCATAATATTTTTTGACGAATTCAATAAATATCGGTCCTTCTTCTTTATAGAAGTCCGGAAATTGATCTTCAATTAAATGAGATATTTTCTTTTCAAAAAATTCCATTATTATCCCTGACAGGTCGATCTAGTACTTCCAATTAGATCTCTCACACCTATAACATTAATTTTAATGTGTGATGGATCTAATTGTAGTAAAATATTTTTCTTAGTTTCAAAATCTTTAGTTCTTGGTATTACATAAAAATGTAATTCTGGTTCTGTAAGAGCATCAATATTAAAATTAAGAAGTTTTACTGCTCCTGTTTCATAATCAACACTTCCAAGCGACGAATTAATAACTACAACTTTATCTTTAATTCTTTTAACTAATTTAAGATTTCCGATTCCATCATCATTAATTTTAACGCGCTCTCCATTTAACACAAAATCATCAGAATATAATGTAACTTTATCATCATAGTCGTATTGAGTTCCAAGTTTTGCTACTTCTTTTGTTAATTGAGTTTCAAACATAATATCTAAATTTTGTGGAACTCCAAACAAAGGATATATTTTTTTATAGATTGCTACATTTGTATCATTGCTAATCACACTAGCAGCGCAAGCATCATCAATATATTTCACAAATTTAGAATACCTAAATTTTGCTTTAAAATCATTTAAATATGTAACATCATATTCTAAAATTTTATTTAAAACTCTACTTTTAATGTCTTCTTCTGTAAATGCTGTTAAATTTATGTTATATTTTACAGTTGTATCAACAGTGTAGTGCATATAAGAAGGCTCAATTATTGATGGATCAATAGACAGTGGAGTTCTTGGTTTTAAATAATTATAATATTCTGTTTTTTTAGAATTTGGTAGACTATCTATTCCAGAAATATCTATAGCAATATAAACTTTACCAAACTCTGGTGGATTTAAATCTTCTCCACCATACGCTGATATAGCATTAATTTCTGGAAACTTTTGCTTTAATAACAATTCATAATCAGCTGTATTAATAGCTCGTTCTTGAAGTTGATAAAATCTTGGGGCATAATATTTAATAGATTCGATAGATTCTGGGTCTGCTCCACCAGTAGAAACCTGCACAGTATTTATTATTGGCGTTGATAAAAATGATGTAAAAGAAGCGTCTAATGCAAATAAAGTTCCACCATTTGCTTCTTTTCCTCTAGTTACTCTATGCGAAATCTCAATAACAGAATTATCTTTTGGTTTTCTTCCTATAATTCCATCACCAAATATTATTTCATATTTTCCTTGTTCTGCTCCTTGTAAAAAGAAAACATTATCTAATGCTCCTAAACCAAGAAGAGATGTTGCAAGCGTATAATTTCTAACAATAGCAGTGTCATCTTCAGTAACTGTAACATATATACTTTGAGTATCAATTGTTGAATCTTCTAAAACAAATCTCTGTGTTGGATTTTCATAGTCTATTATAAAGGCGTCTATGACATACTGCCCTTCAAAAATCTTTAAATTTGAAACTTCAAAAGTGTTGTTTGTTGAAGTGATAACTTTATCTTCGTTTGTAATAAAAGTAAATAATTCAAATCCAATAGATGATGTGAACGAAGTTCCTTTTGGAATCGTAACTACACTAGTGTTTGCTTCAAATTCTATATCAACTACAGCTGAAGCTGACCTAGAAGATCTTGGTGTATAATTCAATTCTTTTGCGTGTGATAAAACAGAATTTCTTAATTGCGCAGAATCTAAAAATGATTCTGAAGCTACCATATTCAGATAAAAAGCATTATGAAATGTATTATACGACATGATGTCTAATAATACATTAATATTAGATCCTTCAAAATCATAATCTTTAAATAGATCTTGAGCTTTTAAATATGTTTTTAAATTTGTTTTGATTGTATCAAAATCAAGATCTACTAAACTAAGTGATGAATTGGCTGCCATTTATCTTACTCGTACAAGTGTTAAATCAAGTTGGTTTACGACTGTATTATTTCTAGTTGTGAAAAATATAGTTATATTATAAGCATTATTATCTGGATCTGTTTTAATTTGAACATCAAGATCTGCTACTCTTTCTTCATTTTGATGAATTAATAAATTTATATTTTCTTTTAAATCGTCTGCTGTAAAATCATTTAGAGGCTCAAATAAGCTTCTTCTAATATTACCGCCAAGCCCAGGCTGAAAAAATCTTTCACCCTGATTGGTTAAAACCATATTTTTTATAGCCTGTCGAACACTATCTTCATTTGTGATTTGATTAATTTGCCCACTTCTAGAATTGCTAGTGAATTTATTAAAAAAATCAGAAAAATAGACTTCTGCTGTTCGGCTGGCCGTATATCTGTCTGCTCGTGTAGTCATTAAAACCCTCGTTGTTATTTATTATTTATGGATTAAAGTCTATACGAGTAGCTTTTAATGTATAATTTCCATCTACTTCCCAATTAACATTGCCGCTGGTGTTCCATTTTACATTACCATTAGTTTTTATATTAAGATCACCAGTTTCTACATATGCTGCTCCGGCAGTTTTAAATCGAATTTCACCTTTTGCGACATGAACATTAAAATTTCCGGCAATTTTCAAATTGAAATCTTTATCAACTGCAACATAAGCATCGCCACCTTTTCCATCTTTTGCTACAGTTCTTATTTGTATAGAACCATCTTTGTTCATCTGAGCATATGACCCAGATTTATGACCAACACGAATTCTCTCTTCTCCTTCAGTCTGATCAAATTCTACAAAATGACCAGATCGATATTGTGTTACGTGGTTTCCTGGCTTATTATCCATTGGATAACTTGGCGCTACATAACCAGGAGAATTCTTTTGGTCATGTCTAGGCTCAGCAACCAGAACGCCATGCTCTTTGCTCGCAACTTTAAATGGTTTGTTTTCACCATTCTCTACGAAGTTGGTCGTCTTACCAACTCCAATTTTTACTAATCCACTACTTGGATCATTTAGATCTTTTCCCATGCTATATCCTTATGGTAATAAATTTTTAAAAAACTGCAGCGATCCTAACAATTTAGAAAACGTTTGTTTGAAATTGCCTATTTTATCAATAATATTAATGTCTCCCATTGGTCCTAAATCAAATCCTTTTGGAATTGGAGGTCCTTTTTCTTTAAGTCCTTTAAATAAAGGCGGAAGAGAATTTGGAGACTGCGTTCCTGGATATATTGAACCCATTACAATTCCACTTCTTTGTTCTTCATCTGCAAACATAACACACACTTTAGATCCAACCTCAAGAGCATGAGTCTGACCAGCTCCAGCAATTGATGGACTACTAGAAGGCATCATTGTTGGATACCAAGCAAGTTCTTTGTCTGGAATGTTCTTTTTATCATCTGTAACACCAAACACGCGAACCTGAACTCTTCCTTCACGAAGAGGATCTTCAACACTTACAACTTCTCCCATTCCCATCATTTCATATTATCCTTAAGCCATTTTCTTTCCAGCACCAGATATATTAGAGCATGTTATGTATGTAACATATCTCGGATTATCTGTGTGTGGACCAATATAATGAGTAACACCAACAACTAGGTGTTTCCCACTTTGATCTGTGTCTAAATTCATGCCAGATTCATTTGATTCTCTTAAATCCAACTGAATCATTTGGCCAACATTAATATTACTATTTCCGGGAACTTTAACTGTTACAGCTCCTTGATTTAAGTTATCAACTCCTGATTTTCTGGCAGCAGAAGTATCAGGTACATTACCAAGATTATTTCCAGATTCTCTAGAATCTTCCCAACTAATTCTACGAGTAGCCGCTTTTCCAGGGGCCTGGCCATAAGATCTTCCTGGTGAATTTGGTCCCATTTTAGCAGCTATGCTTTCCATTCCATCACCTATAGGATTTCTAGCTCTATCACCAGACATTCCAGTCATGTTAAACTTAGTTGGTTGTTCGTGATGTCCCCCAGCAGCTCTTGCCATAGTCTGTGTTCCAGAGCCTCTCATAACTTGTAAAATAGTAAATTGATCTCCACCACCAAGCGTCGTATTTCTTTCTAAGACTGTATCATTTCTATATGAAGCAACTGTTCCCTGTTTAGTTAATTCAGAAAGAGTTTTAACATTCCACTCTTCTTTACCAGAATCACCAACACCGACCCAAGAAACAAAACTATCATCTTTATTTTTACCAACAGCATTAAACTTAGATAACTTATTTATGTGTTCTATAGGAGTGCGCTGTGTCTGCACATAAGTCATATTATCAGTTCCACGCATTCCTATTGTATCACTTACATTAATTTTTTTATCAGTTTTTAATCCATTTTTTAATGTAGATGTAATTATATCGCTGACTTTAGTATTCTTATGAGCTTTTTGATAGTTTGAATTAGTATAATTTTTTATCATATCATTAGAAACAAGTTCTACTGTTTGATTTTTATTTTTTTGATTAGGACTATCTGTACCAGATGAGAAACTATTGAAGGCCAAATTATATGTTCTTGGTTTTCCATCAACAGATGAAAATCTTATCTTAGCATCCCCACCGGTAATGCTTCCCTGTAAACCCTGTTGCTGATTAAGATCAAGTCTGCAGATGACGCCAGGAGAATCTATGCTTTCTGTTACAGTGCACGACACAAGAAATTTTGTAACATCACCGGCTCCAGGTAATGAAATTCCAGATATTTCAACTGAACCAGGATCATTATTTTGTGGCATTATTCTTCCATTGACTCTCTAAGTTTATCGAATACATCGAAGGCCAAATCGTCATCAACAAGATTTATATTTCTCTTTAATTCATTAAGTTCTTCTTCGTAATCATATGCATAAACTGGTTCCCAATAAATATAAACATCGTTTGATAAATTGGTTTTAGTCCACGAAGTATCTCCATTAGCATATGAGCTTTTAATTTCAGTTGCTGTGCAATATATGTTTGTATTTGAATCTTGGTGTATTGTATACGTATTAGCCATATCACCAAGTTGTTTTTCTAAATATATAACAGAAGTGTTAGCTTTTATAACTTCTGCTGTTCCTACTTCATTAACACCGAGTTTAATATCAACTAAATCTCCAGAAGTGAATTTTGAAGTATTTGCAGTGCTATTATTTGATACTTGAATTTTTAACAGTTTGTTTGTATGAACTACTGTATCATTTATCTTACGTACATATGAAATTAAAGTTCCATTATTGATATCATATTTTGGATTCCAATAATTACTATGTGGACTTGTATATGTGCCAAATCTATTTGTAAAATCAGATTGAGAAATTTCTCTTTCGTCATTATACCAATTAGTTCTAAAAAACAAGATTTTCTTTTTAGCAAATTCTATTGATCCATATTTAACAGCAATGCTTTTATTAAAATCTGATTCTGTTAAAGTCCAATCATAATATGGATCAGTTACTTTATTAGAATAATAAACCAACCACGAATAATAAGGATCATTATAGTATTCATCAGCTATCTGATCTGGTCTCTGGTCTTTATCCAAATACATTTTGTAATAAACATATGGAATGTTTACATACTTGTTTACTAATTTTGCATTTGATATAATATCAGTAGCATTATATCCAAGATACTTTATAGTTGGAAAATTTTGAAAATAACTTTTTGCCATTTGTTAGTTTATCTGACTTCTTGATTTTGATGTTGTAGTGCTTGTAGATGAAGCTCCGCCCAAAAACTTAGCTTTGTCTGTTGATCCATAACTCTCTCTAGTGTTTAAAATGATTTCTAAAAATGACATAGTAATGGTCACCATATTTGGTGCTTTGCTTTCAGCAAAGAAAGATGGAGCTCCCATTGGAGCATAATTTGTAGTTACATTAGTTATAACAGCCGGTTGAAATTTATACATCTGTTCTTCATTAGAATATCTAATTAAAGCCATATCTGGATAACCATATATTGATCCATAATTATTCGGTAAAGATGCCATTCTTAATGTTTCAATAATATCTTTTAGTGTTTCAGATTCTTCAACGCTGTTTGGAGAAAAAGTCCAACTGAATTGATGAGTTTTAAATTCTGGGTGTTTGAATAAAACAGTCAATAGTGGATTCATAGCTAGACCAGCTTGCTGCTGCGCAGCAGTACTTAATCCTTTTAGGACGCCTGCGCCAAGGCCACCGGTAGTTGCTGCTGCTGCCGAAAGACCTTTAACAGAAGCCTGAGCAATGTTTCCAATATTAAATCCTGCTTTTTCAGCCATCACCATTTCTGCTACATCATTCATAGATTCTACTGACCAATTTAAACTTTGACTATCAACAAGAGTAGCTGGCAAAGGCAATTTTATAGAATCTGATCCTGTTCTACTTGAAGCTCCAAGTGTAGAATTTCTAGTGCTACTAACCATAGACGATTCTACAAAAGACACTGTCGTGTCTAATGGACTAGATCTTCTATATGCTTTAAAATCTATAGATAAATAATATCTAGATCCTAAATCACTTGGAAATATTAACGACATGGTTAGATCCTACTACAAAGGTTATTTTAAGCCCAACAAGCCTGAAAGATATAAGGGCAATCATACTAATATTATTTATAGGAGTTCGTATGAACTAAAACTGATGCTGTGGCTTGATAGTAATAAAAACGTATTAAAATGGTCATCAGAGGAAATAGTTATACCATACAAGTCTCCAATTGATGGTAAATATCACAGATATTTTGTTGATTTCTATGCTAAAGTTATAAATAAAGAAGGAAAGGTAGAAGAATTTTTAATTGAAGTAAAACCAGAAAGATTTACACAAGAACCAAAGATTAGAAAAAAGAAAACCAAATCATATATCAATGAAGTAACTCAATGGGCTATAAATAAATCTAAGTGGAAAGCAGCAGATGAATATTGCAAAGATAGAAAATGGAAATTCCAGATATTCACAGAAGACAAATTAGGTATTAATGTCGGAAAACGAAAAAAACCTTAGCAAATTAGGAGCCGAAAACACTCTTCCTGTTAAGCAACAAATAATAATAGATACTGAACGCAAAGGATTTTTTTTAGAAAATCTTGGAGCAGAAAGTATTGGAAAAATAGTTCATTATAGATATGATCCTTTACACAAAGATTCATTATATCAATATGATAAAAATCCTCTTGTTTTAATCTTAACAAATCATTCAGATGGATTTGCAGGAATCAACTTACATTTTCTACCTTCAGAAATGAATGCTATAGGCTTTATTTCAGAAGTAGCTAAAAATTTAACAAATGATAAAAATGATATAACAACTAAAATGATGGTTACATATCAAGTAATACAAGCACTTGAATCATTTAGTATAACCAAAAAAGCCTATAGAAGATATTTAACATCTAGATTAAGATCAAGAATTTTAATTATAGATCCATCACGCTGGTACGAGTCTCCTTATATTATAAGACCAGATTTTGTAACAAAAAGCGCAGCAAAGAAAAAAGCAAAAAAGTATGGCAGATCAATTAAATAAAAATCAACGATTTAATATAGATAGTTTTAAATCATCTATTAAAAATAATGGATATCAGAAAACAACTGATTTCAGTCTTATTATAGATTCTTTACCAACTGGAATGAACTCAGCTTCACAAAATTCTCAGTTTAAAGAAACTATGACTGATATGATGTTCAGAGTAGAAATGACTTCGCTGCCAGGTGTTAGTTTAGCAACAAACGAAATAAGAAGATATGGTGTAGGAGCTTTAGAAATGAAGCCTTATGTTTCTGTTTTTGCTCCACATGATATAACAGTTCTTGGAGACTCAGACGGTAAAATACACAATTTCTTCCAATCGTGGATGAATCTAATAGTCAACTTTAATTCATCAACAGCTTTAAAAAATACTAATACAACTAACACTGCGATAGAAGGAGTTTCTTCTAACAAATATTGGTATGAAGTCGCATACAAAAAAACATATGAAACCAATTTAACATTTGTATCATATGATCAGCACGGCGAAGAAGCTATTAAAGTTCATTTGATGCAGGCATATCCAATATTTTTATCACCAGTTCCAGTAAGCTGGAATAGTACAAACAATCTAGTAAGATTCCCAATAAGTTTTGCATATTATGATTGGTATACAGAAAAGCCAGCTTTCTCTACAACCAATCAAGCACAAAATAGCAGTTATGTTGGCCCTGCTCAATTAGCACCAAAAACAATTAAACCAGACGGAAGTTAAAGGATGACTAAATAATGACATTTCCAAAAATTGATTACCCAATAATAATGATAGAAGTTCCAACTACAAAAAAATCATTAAAATTTAGACCAATGATAGTAAAAGAAGAAAAAATTCTTTTAACTTCAAAAGCCGGAGATTCAGAAACAGATATATTTCTTCATATAAAGCAAATTGTAAATAACTGTTGCTTAGAAGAAAGTGATGTGTTTGATATCGATAAAATTTCTTTATTAGATTTAGAGTATTTGTTTTTAAAACTCAGAGGATATTCGATTGGTAATGTTATCAATTTGAGTTATAAAGATATAGAAGATGATGTAACAAGAGATTTTGCTATTAATTTAGATGATATTAAAATAGTTCATCCTAACACAGATCCTAACAATAACATTATTAGTGTTAGTGAACATATCAATGTTATTATGCGATATCCGCCAGCAACATTATATTCTAATAAAGACTTTTTGAATGCTGAAGATAATGAAGAGATAGCTCAAGAAATTTTAATAAGTTGTATATATGCTATTGAAGAATCAGGTCAAAAACACATCGTAGATCATGATAAAGAAAAAACAGAATTAGAAGAATTCATTAACAATTTAGAAGCTGGTTCTGCCAGAAAATTAAATGATTTCTTCGAAAATGTTCCAAAAATGGAATATATTATTAAATACACAAACGACGCTGGGACAGAACGAGAAATAGTTCTAAATACGTTAAACGATTTTTTTACATTGCTATGAGTCATGATACATTAGAGAATTGGTACATGACTATATTCTCTATGATTCATAGATTTAAATACAATTTGAATGAAATAGAAAACATGATTATTTACGAAAAAGATTTATATCTACAAATGGTATTAGATGCCGTAAAACAAGAACAGGACATGGCTCAATCATATGGCTCTTAATAAAGACACAATAGGATCAGTATTATCTTCAGTTTCTTTCTTTAAAGGAATGAAAGATAATACTGATAAAATACAGCAAGTATCTCAACTAGTATCAAAGAATGCTGGTCAGATTCGAAATGTGTTTGATAAAGTTGAATCAACTATGTCAACAAAATCAAGCACTAATATAGCATCTAGTCTAGAATCTGGACTAAATGATGTTACTAGAGTAATTGAAGAAAAAGATAGAAACACTCAAGGCAGTTTTTCAAACATAAAGCAAAAAATGTCTTTTATGAGAGATACATTAGATAATGTAAATGAAGAAGTGTGGGCTATTAAAAGCTCAGCATATAGAAATAGAACTTCTATTAAAACAATGCAATCGAATTTTGATTCTATACAAGCTAATTTTCAAAGACAGCAATTTGCGAATATAGAACAAAAAAGAGAAGATGATTTTAGATATACTACTTTAAATCAACAAGTTATGCAAAATAAATTAGAAGTTGGACAGGCTAGAAGCGCTCTTGCAGATTTAGCAGCTACGCTTCAAAGCGCTGGATCAAATAATCCTAGTGGAAGTATTATAGGAAGTTATTTAGCTTATCAAATAGCAAAATTTGCTTTAAGAAATCCTTGGGTTCTTGCTGCTGGAGCAGGAATATTAGCTGTTGGCGCTATAGCCAGCTTTATAGCTCCAAAGGGAGATCCAGGAGAAAAAGTTAAGTCTGATGTAGATAAATTAAAAAAAGATCTTGGTACTGGGGCTGATGGTGGAATGAGCCCAAGGCGTGATCCAAGAAGAGGAGAAACTAAGTCTTCTGTTGCAACACAACAAAGAACAAACATTGGAAGAACTAAAAAATTAACTGATGGATTTGGACCCGGTGGAGCTGGCGGAAATGTGCACGGCCAGATTGAAAGATTGTATGAAGGTGGTAAACCAAACAATAGTTCTGGACAACAATATAAACCAGCTTCAAATAGAGATAAAGCAATTCTTGATCATGCTAAACGCTGGGGAATTAGCCCAGAGGCTTTAGCTGGGGCGCTTGATATCGAAAGTGGTGTTAACACATCTGCTAGAGGTGGATTTAAAAATAAATTTTATGGAGCGTGGCAATTAGAAGATAACCAAATACCAGAACTGGCACGACGAGCTGGTTTAGGCTCTTTAACGCCACAAGAATATCAACAATTATCGTTAGATGATCAACTTAAAGTTCATGGCGAATATATGAAAAAATGGGGTATAGAACCTAGTTTCTTTACAGGCGAAGCCGCGCAAGATTCTGCTAAATTATGGGCTCTTCAGTTGTCTCCAGCTAATGCTAAAAAAATTAATTATGATGAACCCAATTCTGTAATTAGTCGAACTAATCAAGCCAGTGCTATTTCAGCGACGCGTGGATTAGTTACAGTTGGATCAGTACAAAATTCTACAGTAAATAGAGGCAAGAAACAATTATCTGAAAGTTCCACTAAACATGAATCAGACACTTCTGTTGCTACAAAAATTAATAAGCAATATGGGCCAAAAAGACCTGGTGATGTAGATGAAAGCATACAAAACATAGCTCAGCGATCTGCTACTTCTGCTGGAATGGAAGAAATAACTTTTACTAGTGGCAAAGGAAATTGGATTAGTGAATCTGGTAAAAAGAAAGGTCAAAAAACAACAGTTCATTCTACAGGTCGAGCTGTAGATGTAACTGGTTTTGAAAATGATTCACAAAGAAGATCTTTTATAAGAGAAGCATATAAAAATGGAGCCAAAGGGATTGGTGTTTATAAAGATGGTTCTATTCATATAGATATGGCTGGTGATAGAGAATGGTCATGGGGTGGAGCAATATCTAAAAAAGATATTAGAAGTCTTAAAACTGAAGCCAAAAAAGATTTAGCGAATGCTAAAGAAGATGTTACAAAGCAAGCAACCAACACAGTTAAAGAAGAAGTTGAAAAACAAACAGCTAGAGTAGTTCAACAATCAGTTGGCGAAGCATTAAAAACTGCTGGACATCCTATGAAACCAGTAGGCAAAAAAGAACAGCAAGCTTATAAAGTTTCTGATAAATTATATGATGCTGCTAAAAATGTTCCATTTGCAACTGGGCAAATCAATAGTGGCTTTAAAGAAGGAGCAGAAAAGAACGGTGGAAAATATGATCCAGAAACAAGAACATTAACTAATTTAAATCCAAAACAAATTGAAGAAATGAATTCTGAGGTTATAGAAAAAATCAAAGGGCTTGGTAGAATTGTTCCAAAAGACATACAACAAGAAAGAACATTTATTCGTCCAGTAATAACTGGAAGCAGTAATCAACAAGGAGAAGCTAAGAATAGCCATGACCCTCCTATTAATAATGATATAACATATTCTGGAATTAACATACCAGGAGAAAATCGTAAAAAGCAAAAGCAATATGCTAAAGTGGCTCAAGAAGGAAATGATTCTCCAGCTAAAATTTCACCAAATGAAGAATCTTATCAGGAAGTAGCTTATTATTATAATGAACAGGGTTTGCCAGTAATATAAAAAAGGGAGCTGAAAGGCTCCCTTTAGTTTGACATATTGTCCAATTGTTAACTATAAGTTACCCTTCAGCGAGCTTCTTAAACCATTCTGCTTCATCATCATCGTCGCTTGACGAATCATCCGAATCAGTTGATTCCCAAGGAGTATCTTCAGTTTTTGTAGATTCATTCTTAGCATTATTTACTACATTATTTAGTAATTGATCTACTTCATCGTCATCATCATCGACATCTTCTGCATTATCATATTCAGCCTGAGAAACATCTTTTCCAAGTTGAAGCACTTTAACATGCTTCTCATTTAATACATCATAACTCTTGAATGTATCTTCGGCCATAAGAGGTTGAAGAAGCATGATTGATTCATATACTTCTTTCATCTTATCTTCATCATCATAAACTGGTGAAGGGTTGTCGAATTCTGATTTATCATAGTTTGGATAGCCATCGACTTTCCTAACTTTGAGCTTAAAATGCGCTCCTTCAAACATATCATACGGGATCATTGGATCCTCATCTGGATATTCTGGGAACATCTTGTCGTTTAGCTTATCATAAATCTTCTTACCAAAACGATAAAAGAAAACTTTTCCTTCGTTGCTTGGGTTTGATGGATCATGAATAACCAAAATATTAGCTACATAATGTAAACGTCTTTTACGATCTCTAGCTAAGTCTTTGTTAGATGGAGAACCTGAGTTCCACAACTTAGTATTATGTGCGCATGCTGGACAATCTTTTCCAATTGATGTTGGGCATTTTTCAACATACCAACCAGCTTGCCCCTGGAAGAAATGATCATAATACATGATTGTAGGCATTTCTTCATCTTCGTGATTTGGAAGGAACCTAATTACGGCATAACCATTTCCGGCTTTGTCTACTTCAGGCTTCCAAAATCTCTCATCTTCATTATCAAATTTCTTATTCTGACTAGAATTGAGTTTACTTACTTTATCAAGTAAGTTTTGTTTTGCTTCTTCGCGATTGCGCTTTAATGTTTCAAAAGACATGTGTTTTCCTTTTTCTTATAACTACGTATGCTACGTATGTCTGTTTTTGCTAAATATTTCACATCTTTCATAATATAGTAGTATATTTATATCACTTTTTCTTTATAATGTCAACTAAATAATTTTTATATTTGGCTTTATCAAAGCTTAAAAACGATCTATACTTGACTAACTTCATGTATTCTCCAGGCCACACAACATTATCTTGTATGTGTGTATTCCAGTAATCAAATATATGTAGACAAGAATCAAGTATTATTAAAGTATTAATTGATATGGATTTTGATAAATATTGTTTCAGCAATAATGGATGTTGACCATTCTTTACTAAAATTGACATACTAACGTCATTATGTAATATAGATAAATCTTCTTTAAAGTTATAAAATAAAGATTCTTTTTGTTTTTTCCAGTCAATATAGTTTTCTTCAGCTTTCTCGTCAAATAGATCCATTATCCATATTTTTTTTGTACTAGCCAAAATATTAGATACTACAAACCCTTCAATATCTTTTTCTTTTGCAAGCTTTCTAAAGAAATACTTGTCTTTTCTATTTAAAAATCTTTCGTAGGAAGCTCGTATTTTCTTATTATACTTAAAGTAATCATAATTTTTTTGATAGAAATGACTATGTAAAGCCAAGAATTGTTGATAAGCTTCAAATGCATCAGAGGTCATATTGGTAACTTACTTGTTGTTTTTGGTAAAAAATTTAAATCTTCTGCTTCATTTTGTATTTTAGATTTCATTGGACTAGAAAGTCTAATCATTCCTGCTGCTGTTTCTAATTCTATTTTATTAGTATCACAATAATGAATGACTGCATCAATATATGGAACTCCTAATTTCTTAGACATTTCTTCTATTTCTTTTACAAAGTCTGAAGCAGATAATACTCCATTAATTTTCATTTAAAATCCTCTTTATTAAAATCATTTGCGCTATCATATTTCTATAATCAATCGAAGAATTTAGATAATAGTTTACTAAATCTGGCCACTTAACAGCATTACGGCATACATATTTTGTAATTTCTATATTAGGCTTTGCGATAGCTGCATCAGGTTTAACTTGAAATTTTACAGTTTTCATATTATTATATTCCAAACTTTTCCTTAAATTCAACTCTTATTTTCAAAAATTCTTTAAAGTGATCTTCTACTTTTTCATGATGAACTATAGTGTCACCACCATCTACAGCGACAATTATTAATATATCTTCTATTGATGTTCCTAATAATTCATTAATCATAAAAGCATAAGCTGCACCCTGCATAAAAAATGTAGAGCACTGATCTTTATACTTATATTGATTAGATGTTTTATAATCTACTACAGCTAATTTTTTATATACATCAGCTATTAAATCTACTGTGCCAGCCGTTTTTAATTTATCTGAATATATTTTCAATTCGACAGCTAAAATATTATCAATAACTTTGTCGATAACTTTTTTAACCGGAAGAAAATTATTTACTGATATAAAATTGTAATCTTCTTGATTTTCTCTTAATGTATTTAAAACATATCTTTCACACATATCATGAAGAATAGTTCCTTTATTACCAGCCCTACGAGTCCATTTATCAGCTTCGTCGTGCCCCATACTATCTCGCCAGGCCTGTATCTCTGGCTTATCAATTACACTAAAGACTGATGTAACAGAAGGATATTTATTTCCTTCTAGAGTTTCATATAACCGATGTTCGCCGCCATCAATTCGTATCAATTCTGGCACAAGAGACACCCGATCTATCAAAGGGTGCCTCTTAAACTCTTTAAATTCACGTTTTGCTAATAAATTATACAATATACTTTTTAGTGTTGAGAGATTTTTTCTTTTGCTATAATATACTCTCTAACTAATCCACTCCTAACAATATCATCTTTAATAAATTCAATTCTTGAAAAACTTTTCATTCTATCAAGAATTTTCATGAAATCAAGTATTCCATTTTTTTCACTTTTCTTAATAAGATCGCTTTGATTAAAATCGCCACAAAAGATTATTCTAGAATTTTCACCCATACGAGTTATTATAGAATCCAACTCATGATAATTTAGATTTTGCATCTCATCTACAATTACGATAGAATCGCTTATAGTAATGCCTCTAATATATGATGTTGGTAAGAACTCTAAAACTGCTTTTTGCTTTAATATAGCATAAGCATCACCTCTAGAAAATAACTCGCTGCACATAGCCATATATGGCGATTCATATAAATCAGTCTTTTTTGTAAGATCTCCTGGTAAGAAACCAACATCTCTTGTTGGAACAATAGATCTTACAATAGTAACTTTGTGAATATCATTTTTATTTGATGCAATGCTTTTTAAAGCAAGATATAATGATATAAAAGTTTTTCCAGTTCCAGCACATCCATTTAATAATAAATTTTTATCTAATTCAAATTCGTCAAATGCTAACATTTGATTTTTAGTCATTGGATTTATATCGACTAATGACATGTTGGCTGTTTTTGGTGCTGTTTTGTTACGTCTTCTTTCTTTTCTTATTTCTCTTTTTTCTGCATTTGATAGAAATTTAGATTCGATTTCGATATCTAGCAATCTCGTACTCCGTGGTTAAGTTAAAAAGTATTGATATTGGACTTGTAGTGACTTCCTTTAATTTTTTTCAATACATCACGAAAACCATCATCTGGCTTGCTTCTAACTCCCACATTAGTTGGATCACACACTGGAGTTGCAGCAAGTAAAGTTTGTATAGTATCAGGATTATCATTTAGATAAACATCTTTTTCAGACATTGACATAAACAAACTAAACTCTTTTTTTGTTTTCTTATTAAGAAACGTATATGTCGGCATTCAATTTAATATCCTAGTCAGAGTCTTGAATAATATCCCAGTAAGTTAGCTTATCTGCTAAGTCATCAAGAGTTTGTGTTTTAAGATTATTCTGTCTTTTAGAATAAGCCTTTTTCTTTTTTCTTTTTATACTTTTATCATCATAATCATAGTCATCCCAACCTTTTTTGTGATGAAATGTTTTACCCACAGTCTCGTCTCCTATTATAGTGAAATATCTGGAAAAGCTTTAAGAACTAAGTTCTTAGTAATTCCATTATATGGTATTTTTTTATCTTTTATAGAACATAAAAGAACAGCATCTCTTGGATCAAGAGTTTCTAAAATTTGAATAAAAATAGCTTCTCTTTTAATTTGATTAACTTCTGCTTTCTTTCCATTATGCTCTACAAATAAATAAAACTTTTTTGTAGCTCCATATAAAGCTCCTTGAGCTCCTGGAGCATCATTTTTATTAAATGGTGGCTCTCCTGGTGGAATTAACCATTTAAGATTTTTATCAAATGCCATTTTTAATAACATTTTCAAAGTTGGTGTAGCATTCTTTTGTAACACTGCAACTTTATCATTAACTTTACTTTGTTTAGATGCTTCTTCTAAAATTTCAGAAATACCTTTATTCATATATAATCACCTTAAAATTCGTTTATGTTTGCCATCAAATGTTTTAACTTTTTTTCAACAAAATAATTGAAAAGTTTATTTCTCTTTTTGTTATCTTGACTATTATAAGATTCTCTTACTTTATTTTTTATATCTTCTGGAATATTATTCAAATCGATTAACATTTTATTTCTATTATAATTTCTCAATGTTTCGCTGTCGCAAAACTCAGCTGGCTCTTGTTTAAGCCAAACATCCATTTTAGTCGCATAAATAGATTTTTGTCTTGACCCATCAACAAAGGTAGAGTCATGAGATAAAAAATTTGGAACTCCATCGCCAACATCTCCACGAAGAATATGCTCTTTAATATAGAGTGATGGATTTTTATGAGAAATAAATTTCTTTCTAACTGGATCATACTGTTTGATATTATCATATTGTTGCAATTGAATAAAATCTTTGTCTCCTGATAAGATAAGTATCTTACTGTTATTTATAACTTTATCATTTTCATCTTGAACTAAAGTTCCAATAACATCATCTGCTTCAGCAGTTTCAATTTGAATTACTCTATATGGAAAATATTCTTTTAATTCGTCTCTAATTTTATTTAATATCTGGAATATATTATTCCAATCCATAGGAGATTCGCCTCTATCTTTTTTTCTGCTGGCTTTATAATATGGAAAAATTTGCTTACGCCAATAATTAGTATCATCACATGCAATAACCAATTCACCATATTCTTGAAAGAATTTCTTTCTAAGAGATCTTATAGTATTTAAAATCATATGACGGACTAAATCTTCTTCAATTTCACTATTATTTTTTACCGACATCATCAAATTAGAAATCATTACCTGATTTAGATCTAATAGTATCATCACTTAGCCTTTATGCTAGGGAACTCAAAAGCATCTTCCATTGTGTCGCTCTCAAATCCCAATTATAAAACATATCAATATATTGTTTTTGGTTATAAACTCTATTTTTAGAACTACCATTTATAGATGATTCTACGGCAGATCTAAGCATACCATAAAAAACTTGTAAATGATCTCTCTTATTCTGCTGCCACTGATACATAAAAGTCCAATTTGCTGCTGTTTCTGAAAGAGCAGCATAATTTGGATGAACGCATATAAGTTCTGCGCTCATTGCTTCTATAAGTGACAAGCAAGATGTCTCTGGCCACACACAGGGATAACCATATATGTTAGCTTGTTTAAGGGCGTCACGAATCTCAGAATTACTTACAGAACCATGATAATTAATAAATGGATGATTATTGCAAGCATCAAACAACTCTTTATATGGCTCATCTCTTTCTTTCCAACCATATATTTCAAAGCTAGAAAAAACATCAAGCTCTAAATTATCATAATCTTTTGTTAATGCATCAAAAGCATTATACAAAAGATCAAGCCCTCTATGCGGAGTTGTATGATAAATCAATCTAATTTTATCTGTCGGTTTTTCATGAACTTCAATTGGTACAATAGCATTTTGAATAACAGCACATTTATACCAGGGAATAGAATATTTTGTAATATACCCTTGCATTTGCCAATTGCTAACAAATACAATTTTTTCAAATTGATTATATCCACCATTATTTAAATGTTCTGAAGCAGGATCATCTGGCAAATCATGAACATAATAAATTCTTTTTTTACTTTGATCCAGCGGCTGTGTAATTCTTGAAGCAACTATTTCAAACTTATTTAATAACTCTGGTTCAATTCTTTTTATTAATTCATTAACCATCAATTCAGTTCCGCCCATAGCAGTTTTAGTCATATCTGAACTGATAATTTTTCCATCTATAATATGCATCACAATCCTTTTATATACTCATATATTATTCTTGTTTTATCTTGATTTAATAGTGATAAACTATACAATGATTCTGCGCCAGCTATACCAAACACATCACCCATTAAATCATCTCTATTATTATCTATTCTATAATTACATATTCTAATATACATATTAAGTTCTAACTCAATAGAACTTGAAACAATTTTATTGTGTCTAATCATTATATTTGTTTTTTATATTATAAATCTAACTAAGCATCATAAATCCAACTTCTCCAAAAACAGCATCATCAAAATCTAAATAAGGTATTTCTTTTTCTTCAATTAATCTTAACAGATCAGAATATTTGCGTGTACTATAATTATGAATATCTATACTTATTTTCATGTTATTAAATATATGTTCTATTTTTATTTAATGCCAGGAAAAAATCTCCTGATTGTGATTTTGATATATTTTCCAGTTCATTACAAATTAAATTACAATTTTCTGGACCATTAAACATTTCATCAATCACATCTATATTATTTGAATGTGCCATATATAAATCAGATTCTGATATCTGTAATCTTAATTCTAAGGCTTGAATATTTTCTATAATTCTGCTTATGTACTTCATAATTCATTCCATCATTTAGTAAATTTATTAATCCAATCGACTAAATTTTTATATCCGCCAACTACATCATCATTAATTTTAATAAGTGGAAGAGTTTTTGTTTCTGGAAACAAAGAAAGAAAACTATCTTTACTTATATTTCCATCTTCTCCTACCACAATCTCAGAGTATATAAGTCCCTCACTATCAAGAAGATCTTTTGCTTTTACACAAAATGAACAACCAGGTTTAGTAAAAACTACAATTTTCATCAGTCCAAACGCCATTATTATTTTCTATTATATATAATTATAATCTAAATGTCAATACAAATATTACTCTACGACAAAAACTATATTATTATTGTTTTCTGCTAAAACTAAATACTTGTTGCATATATCAACTATTTTATTTAAAGCTTTTGTTTTTCTATTAAGAACATGTATATTGTTCACACACCACTCTGCAGTAGTTGTATTTAAGTGTTTTTTGTTTTTTGGGACTGAAATTTTACTATCTTCTAATATTGCTTCATACTCACCTTTGAGATTAAGAGCATCTACTAATATTGAAAAGCTATATCTAACGTTCTTGTTCATAATGTAATCTTTCTACTTCATTTTCTAAAGCTTTAATGTATGAAATTATATCTTTTTTATAACAAAATGTAGCACAACAGGAGTTAATTTCTTGATATGCTTTTTCTTTAAGGTTTTTTAATTTCGTTTTTTGATATTTCTGTAGCATACTTATAATATTCTTTCAAACAACATACGCATTTCATTTTAATCATATTAAGTCTTTCATTTGTTGGATTTTTAACAAAATTTATTATGATTAATGATTTATCTCCACAATGGCACTTTGGGCATTCACCACGAAGCACTGGAATATTATTATCCTCATGTATTACAATTTTATTAGACTTCTTTTTATTATTATCCAAAATTGTTTCTTTATAAAAAGTTATTTAATAGATATTTATTCTCTCTACACCAATTTTGTAAACGAATCCATCCTTTATCAGATATCGAACTCATTTTATAAGAATAAAAATTATGTGTTTCTGTAACAAACTGATTGTATTCAATTTCTATCAATCCTGAAGTATCAAAATAATCTTTGGCTCCCTGTTTATTAAGTGAACCCCAATAACCAGAATCGTCTCTATTAATAATATCAATTTGATCTAATATATCATCAATTCTAATATAATAATATTTTTGTTCATTCTTTAACATTATATGGTCCTGTAATATTATAGTGATTTTTATTCCATTTCAACCCGGTTGGTTCCGGATCATCAGCAAAACATTGATCATTTTTATGTTCTTCAACATATTGCTCAGCGGCTTTTTGTGAAGAACATACATGACAAATCCAGCTACGACCATCAGCAGTGCATTCCCACACACCCAACTTTGTAGTTATACAACATTCGATCAGCCAAACTTGTTCATTCTTTGACATGATTCTTACTCACCTTAACATGTATCCATTCATTATAGAAATTTTCTTTTATTATAGCGTGGCGATTAAATATTTCATGGGCTTCATAATAATTGCAAGTTCCTTTTGTTTTACATAAGTGTAAAATCTCTCTGTGGAATGCTCCATAACCTAATTTTTGAACATCTTCTTGTAAAGATTTATTTGATCCATAATAATCTTTCCAGTCTGATTCTACTTTATATCTTTTTTTCTTGCCTTTTATTTGCCTTGTTTTAGAACTATAAAAAAACTTACGCCCAATATACAAACGATTATTAGTGTTATTAGTAATAATGTATACAAAACCATAGTATCCTTCTGGAATTTCTGATAAAACTTTTTTCTTATAGATCCACGGCACTGTTGTCATAAAATACTCCTTTGTTAGGAATATTTATATAACATTAATAATGATCTATGTGTCTGGCATCATAAAATTCTAATATTATAGAAAAGCCAACCAATCCTATTTCAAACATCAACCCCTTATGATCCATAAATCTATCTCTATGCCATATCTCAAATGTAAATAAAGTTTTAAAATCAAACAAAATAATTTGAGCCATTATAGATTTATTTTTAGATATTTTTCTATCTATAGAATATGAATTGCTACAATTATGTTCTTCAATAAATGGATTTGTTATTTGTGCACTAATTCTACTCATTGTTTTGATCTATACATTCATTCATAATACCAACAAAACCAGCTATAGCTATTATAATACTTCCAGCTACAAAAAATTCTAAAAAAGCAAGTAGGGCCGAAATAAAGCATAAAATAGCACATAATACAAATACTGCATTTTTTCTATTGGAAAATATTTTCTTAATCATAAATTCTACTCATATTATTTCTTTAAGGTTCTGACTGGCTTTTCCGATGTCTAGCGGGCTGTGCACAATCTACAAATATGAGAATAATAGCCAGGGCCATCTTCTCTACCATATTCATCTTCTGATTTATTCCATGTACTATCATTAACTGGATGAGAACACAATTCTTGTATTTCTTCTTTCTGTCTTTCAAGTTCTGAAATCTTATCATTAATCTCTTGAATTATATTCATAAATTAAATCCTTTAAATGTATCATCACTTATATCATTTTTAACACCACCAATTACATAAGAACTAATTTCTGTTTCTATTGCCAATCTTATTTTATACCCTTTGTTTTTTCCTTTTTTAGATATTGGCCAATTATATCCAAGTTGAGAATTAAAAGTACCTTTTGATAAATTATTTTTTATACAATATTCTTTAAGATCATTTGAAAAAACAAAATCTTTAATTTTTTTATTTATATTTTCTATTACTAATAATTTAGCTCTAGAATAATGTTTTTTTCCAGTGTTTGCTAAACTAATTTTATTAGCAATTTCAGTGCCTTTTATTTTAATACCATATCTTGGATTTTTTTCGCCTTTTGTTTTTTCACTTATTTTTCTTTTTGTTTCTTCTGTATGTTTTAATGGTCCATAACCACTTGCTTTTAATTGAAGATTTCTCTTTTTTTCTATAATTAATAGTGCTTGTTTTTTTCCATATATTTCATTATATGTTTTTCCATTATGATTTGGTGGATTATTATTTATACAAATGTTTGTTAATATTCCATCTTCTTCATAACCAATTCTTCCATATTTTTTGATAAAAAAAGTTTCAATATTATATGCTAATTCTTCATCTTTTATATTTTGAGCATAAAATTCTATCATTGGTTCAAAACCAAGTTTTTTTAATTTTTTAATTTTTGCTCTTTTTTTAGAATTATTTTCTTTATTTAAATTATTTTCTTTAAAATGCGATAAACACCTATCATCTTTTCCTTTTCCTATATAAAAAGGCTTATTATTCCTTGGATCTATTAAAGCATATATATAATACATTAATTCAATTCCTTTTTTATTTGTATTTATAAGAACTGAACCATCTATATATGTTAAAATTTCAGCATTATAATGACTTGGAAAAGCAAATATATTATATTTTCTATTATCTAACGTTGGTGTAATATCAATATATTCACCATCATTTAAAATAGAATGCTTATATGCGTGAAGTATTCCATGAGAATCTTTTACAAAATAATATCCAAGAACAGGATTTAAATCACAATTATTATGACATTCAAATGGCAATGCCCAATCTGTAGGAGATATTTTAATTTCAAATATTTTAATAGCTCCAATTTTTAATGCAAATTTTTTACATTCTTCTAAAGTTGGAACTATAAGCACTATAAATTAAATCCTTTGAAAGTATCATCACTTATATCGTTTTTAACGCCACCAATTACATAAGAACTAATTTGCGTTTGTTGTGGAGCAACTTGCACATCTGCTCCAGAAATCCATTTTTCAGTCCATGGAAGTGGATTTGATCCGCCTTTAAATGGAGATGGTAAACCAACAGCCAACATTCTTTTATGAGTAATCCATTCAACATAGTCATGAAGCATCTGCTCATTCAAGCCAACCATAGATCCATCTTTAAATAGAAATGTAGCCCAGTCTTTTTCTTGCTGATATGCATCTAAAAACATTGTAATACATTCTTCACGAGTTTCTTCTTGAATTTTAACAAAATCTTTATCGTCTTTTGGTAGATTTTTAAGAATGAACTGAGTCCCAGCAAGGTGGAGATTTTCATCTCTACAAATCAACTTAATAATCTTAGCATTTCCTTCCATTTTCTTCTTTTGTTCAGCAAAAGCCCACGAACATGCGAAAGAAACATAAAATCTAACACCTTCAAGAATATTAACTGACATCATAGCTCGCCATACAGCTTTTTTATGAGCCATTTGATTTACAAAATCAGAACCCTCATATGATAAAAGAGTATTTAAATTAATTAATTCATCATAGTGCTTAGAAATATCTGTAGCGCATTCAATAATCTCAGGAATATCAAGCATCTCATCAAAAATTTTAGATGGATTTGAATATACTGCTCTAATGATATGAGTGTAAGATCTTGAATGAACTGTTTCTGAAAAGGACCAAGTTTCAATCCAGGTCTCAAGTTCCGGTAAAGAAACAATTGGAAGAAAAGCAATATTAGGAGATCTTCCCTGAACCGAATCAAGAAGAATTTGTCTCTTTAGATTTGATGTAAAAATATGACGTTCCCAATCAGTCAAATCTTTAAAATCTTTTGCATCACGATAAACATCAACTTCTTCTGGTCTCCAAAAGAAACCAAGCTGTTTATCGATTAATTTTTCTATGAAAGGATATTTTTGCTGATCGTATCTTGCAACATCAACTGGTTCATCAAAGAACATTCTTTTTTCAAGATGGTTCTGTGTATTAACTTCAAATACTGACAACTACTTGTCCAATCCGTCTCTAATATTCATAATTAAATGGCCAAGCCAATTTGATCCTTGCCCATCTCTATTACCAACTCCCCAGAATTTATCACCCCAATAATTGGTTTCTTCTATATATGCTTCACCAGTATCTAATAGTTTTTTTGCTAATGATGGATGTGAAAATTTTGATTTTAAACAAACTTTCATAACAGAAAGCCTATTTTCTTCAGTCCAATCTACACGCAATTCAACTTTTGATCCAGCTTTTTTTGCTTCTGCAGCAAGCACTGTAGGATCTTGAAATTGCTTTCTTTGCTTTAAATCAAGCGTTTTTGCGGCCTGATATGCATGTTCAACGCTTGGATAATGTTCGCTTTCAAATTCTATATCAACCGGATAAAAATTTGATAACCAACGATAATCACCACTAAAACCTAGTATTGCATCGGTGTCATTACGACTTGCTGATATTTTCATATTAAATAATCCTTTTAATTTTATTATTCATTATATAATACACCCTGTCTAATGTCAATTATAAAGTGACAACTGTGTCATCATAATCAATAATAAGCAACTTTAAATGACACAACTGTCACAATAATCATCTATAATTTCGTTTTGTTCTTGTATAATTTCTGTTTGTTTATCATCAAAAGCAAGTTCGCCTGCTCCATCATAAGTATTATAATAATACAACTGTTTTCCACCCCACTTATAGAATAATATCAAATGCTGTAACATTTCTGACATAGAAATCTTTTCGCCCTCATAATGAAGTGGGTTATAAGATGTATTGACTGATATGCCTTGATCGACATATTTTTGTAAAACAGAAACAATTTTAAGATAACCAAGAGGACTTTTTTGATTCCATAGAAGATCATATTTGTTTTTAAGTCTTCTAATTTCTGGTACAACTTGTTTTAACACACCATCTTTAGACTGCTTGACAGAAACTAATGAACGAGGTGGTTCAATACCATTTGTTGAATTCGATATCTGAGACGAGGTCTCTGATGGCATAAGAGCCATTAATGTAGAGTTACGTATCCCAGTTTTCTTAAGTTGCTCACGAAGTTCTTTCCATGGCATTCTTTCTTGATGTTTTACTAACTCGTCCAAATCCTTTTTATATGTTTGATTTGGTGTTATTCCTAATGAATATTTTGTCTGGTAATTATATGGGCATTCACCTTTTTCTTCTGCTAAATCTGCTGATGCTTTAATAAGATAATATGACCAGGCTTCAGCATATTCATCAATAAGATTTAAACCATTGGTATCTATATCTTGATAGTTTAAATCATTTTTTGCTAGCCAATATGCAAAATTGATAATTCCAACACCAAGAGGTCTACGATTTTCAGTAGCTCTTTGAGCAGCAATAACAGGATAATCCTGATAAGTCAAAAGCTGATCGAGAGCTCTTACTGATAAAGTACACCATTTTTCAAAATCAGCAGGATCTTTAATAAGACCCCAATTAATAGCAGAAAGAGTGCATAAAGCTATTTCTCCTTCTTCATCAAATATATTATTAAGAGGCTTTGTGGGTAGGTCTATTTCTGAACAGAGATTTGACTGGTAAATTGGTGCGATATCACTAATAAAGGATCCATGATCATTCGCATGATCCACATTTTGGAGATATATCCTGCCTGTGTCTTTCCGTTCCTGCATAAAGGATGTAAATAAATCAGCTGCTCTGACTGTTTTTTTGCGAATTGAATATGCTCTTTCGTACTTTTCATATAATTTTTTAAACTCATCTTGATTTGTGAAAAAAGCTTCATATAAATCTGGAACATCATCAGGAGAAAACAAAGTGATGTCTTCATTTGAAATAAGTCTTTCATACATAAGCTTATTAAATTGAACTCCATAATCAACATGTCGCGCACGATTATCTTCAGTTCCTCGATTGTTTTTTAGAACAAGCATTTCTTCTGCTTCATAATGCCATATTGGAAAATAGAAAGTAGCTGCGCCACCTCGAACCCCACCCTGAGAACAAGATTTCACTGCAGCTTGAAAATACTTAATGAATGGTATTAATCCAGTGTGAGTAACCTGCCCACCTCTAACTTCAGCTCCAATTCCTCTAATTCTACCAATGTTAACACCAATGCCAGCTCTTTGAGAAACATATTTAACAATTGATGATGATGTTGCATTAATAGAATTTAATGAATCCGCAGAATCAATAAGAACGCATGAAGAAAATTGTCTTTGAGTAGTTCTTATTCCAGCCATAACTGGTGTAGGTAAAGAAATATAATGAAGCGAAATAGCATCATAATAATCTTTAATCCATTTCATTCTTTCTTCTTTTGGATATGATGAAAATAAAACTGCAGCTATTAATATACAAGCAATTTGAGGAGTTTCATATATCTCCCCGGTGTTTCTATTTTTAACAAGATATTTACCTCTATATTGCTCCATTGCAGCATATGTAAGTTGATCATCTCTATCGTGCTTAACAATATGATCTAGATGCTTCCATTCTTCATTATTAAAAAGATTAATAAGATCTTTGTCATAAAAACCAAGATCAATTATTCTATTTACATGATCTTTTAAAGGAATCGGATCATGACCGCCAAACACTTGTTTTCGTATATCATAATTAATCAGTCTGCCAGCTACATACTGATAATTTGGATGATCTTCAGAAATTAGTTCTGATGCAGAATGAATAAGAGTTTCTTGTATTTCACTTGTTTTTATATTATTATAAAATTGAATATGAGATTTTATTTCTAACGAAGATGGGGAAACCCCAGTAAGCCCTTCACAAGCCCATCCAACAACAGCATGAAATTTATTTAAATCTAATTGTTCTTTTCTTCCGTCTCTTTTAATTACTATTATATTGCTGCTGTTCATGTATACTTCCTATTTTCTTCCATTCGTTTAATTTCAATCTCGCAACCAAATCATAATATGTGTTCTTATCTATTAACTTTTTTATGTCTTCTTTTGAATATCCGACCATCACTAAGTCGTTTATATCTTTATATTCTTCTAATCCTTTTGGCCATATAAAAACTTTTTCTTTATCATTAATAAGTTTCTCTAACTTCTTGACAACTGAATCATTTCTTGGCTGATTATCTAATATTATAACATAATCTATTGATTTTAATGTTTTTTTAATATTTCCATCAATACCGGCAAATGCTAAACTATTATCTATAAAATAAGAATCAATTGGACCTTCTACGACATAAACCTTTTTTGATCTATCTAATTCATCTAAGCCAAATATTTTAGATTCTTTATCATTGAACTTAATAGTCATATATTTGATAGAATTTTCTTTAAAAGATCTACCAGTAACAGCAAATATATTACCATCATAATCAAAAAATGGAATAACTAATCTAGGTTCATCTCTTCTTAATTGATTTTCATTAAACTTATTTGGAAGTAGTGTATTAATCCACTCCATAAATCTTTTAGCATAATATAATTTGTAATGATATTTAGAAGGTATTTTTCTATCAGTAACATATTTTTTAACGGGATTGTCTGATGTAAGTTGAGATATTCTTCTTAAATCTTTTAATTCCTGAAAAACAATACTATTTTTATGAACTTTATTAAAATCATTTTTAGTAAAATGATTATTACTATCTTTCATAGATTCTAGTCTATATTCTTTATATAACTCATCATCAAATCTTTTAAGAAATTCACTAAATGACAACGGTATTCCGCAATTAAAACATTTATAAAACAACCCACCACTATCTGATGGAAACACATTTCCTCTAGCCTTGAAACGATTCTTTTTTGAATCACCGCAAAACGGACATCTAAAATTATATTTTTGTGAATCTATTCTTTTAAATCTATCTAGTTTAAAAGACAAAAGATTGATATATTTATCATCAAGCCAAGTATTTATCATACTGTATTATAATATAATATCAGCATAATGTAAATATATAAAATTATTTATTTAATAGAGCGTGTATAGTTTCTGTTTTTTTATTGATATTATCAAGTTTATTATTAAATTCAGATAATCTTCTGTTTTGTTCAACAACAATAGAAGCCAATAAATCTTTATCAACATAACTCTCATCAACATGTCTAGATAAATCTATTAATTGTTTTTGACTAGATATATTTAATTCCCACTGATTTGATAGCCATATTCCACCCAAAATCAAAAATGTAGTATATACAGCACTAAATGACATTAAAGCATACCATAAAGATTTATTATCATGCGCAAAATCTATTTTTGGTTGAATATCCATGCTTATTCTTTTCCTTGAAATCTACGAATTAACCTTATCATTTTTGGTGAAAGGCCAGAAGTTTTAATCTCTTTCTGTTTCTTTTTACTTACTCCAGGCTCACCATATGAATTAGGAGCAGTAGCAGCATTATATTGCGAACCATCTTGATTTATTCCAATACCAGCAATAGCACCAGACCCAGCAGTGTTCATTTCTTTTATATTTCTTTTTAGTGCATATTCGTGTTTATCTTTTGATGAATTCCATATTTTTCTATTATGAGTATCTTTAAGTTCTTTAAATTTTTGAGTAGCACTTTTTTGATCTTTTAATGTATGATATACATGACGCGTTCCATTTTCATCTTCTTTGTATATTACATCGTGCGAATGTTTTCGTTCGTGATAAAAAGTATTATTAGAAAAATCTGGATTCTCGGGAACGAATTTATTGACGATATTTCTTTTTACTGGAGCATCAATAGGTGGCAAATCTGAGTGTGATTCTTTAATAGAAGATTTTCTTTTTGCATACACCACTAGTTGATTATATCTAGGAGATCCAGTTCCTTCATTTGGTCTTTTTTTGTTTCTATGAATTCTAAAATCATGATGATCATCAACGCTTATATGTTTAACTGCATCTTCATAATTATAATGAAAATATTTTGATTCACCTTTATTGTTTCTAGCATGAACAGTTCCAAGCATACCTTCCCATGCTATTGGATGATGCTCTTTCGTAGGCTTCTTTTTAGAAGCTGCTGGTAAGCCCGGAATAAAACTTTCGTTTAAAATGTCTCTTAATTTTTTCATTTATATTTTTCTCAACTTATCTATTATGATTTTATCCATGAGTATTTCGTCACAATAAACTGTTCTATTATCATGACCAATGCCTTCAACTAATGTTGGAAGGGATCCTAACATTATCAAAAATGGCGCAAAAAACTGCTCATAACCTTCTAATCTAAAAAACAGCATTCTAGCAGTATTTTTTGCGCCAAAAACATTATTGAGGGAGATTATATGGTTTAATATTAACCTCTCCCTCAATTCACCAGTGGACTCATATTTATTGAGCAAACGCTTAATATAACGAAAGCGTTTTAAATCTTCATAGAATTCTAAAGTGTCATAACATTGAGGATTGCTATAGCACTTAGCTGCAAACAGCAAGAATGTAGATTCATCAATTCGTTCATTATCATTCATTCTATTATGTAATCGAAGAAAGAGTTGCTTTCTTTACTTCATTATTAGCTGTAACCACATATAAGTTAGTTCCATCTGACCACATTGCTCCAATTGCTACTTCAAATCCAGTAGGAACATCGGTATTTGAAGCTGGTGTTCCTGTATGAGATGATGCTACAACATTCGCAATAACATAATCATTCATATTCATAGATCCATTTAAATTCAAATTAGCTGTAACATTTGAAGTCATTATACTTTCTACTGTTATTTTTTTAGAAAGAGGTGTTCCTGATGGATCATCTACAACATAAAGAAGATCAGTATTAGCTATTACTGTTAGAGCGTCAAGTTCTGTTATTTTTTTAGTCGTTGCCATAGTTTATTGCTCCTGTCAATTATGTTGTAATAGTTAAGATTGCTTCAGAAGAAGTAACGTTTGCAGTTCCAGTCGCTTGAAGTACAACTCTAAATCCTGAACTAGTTGGAATAACAGAAGAGTTAACAGCGGCTGTATTAACAGAAAGAGTAGCTGTTGCTGGATCTGAAATACCATCTTCACCAGTTGCGGCGGCCCAGGCAGCGGAGTTTGCTACATCAGCATTATACTGCCATTCATATGTAATAGATCCACCAACAGGTGATGTGGTCGCTACTACTGCGAATGTTTCTGTATCACTAGCTGATGAATTTCCTGTTGCAGCAACAGGCTGTGAAGATATAATAATAGCAATATCTGGAAACGCTGCATCGTCAGTTCCATCACCAGTCATAGAACTTAAAGCAACAAGAACTTCATTATGAACTCTTCCAGCTCTATTTCCAGATCCTTCTGTTCTTAACACCCAACCAGCATGAGCTGCTTTAGTTCCATTACCAGCTCTAGCTGCATTTGCTTCAGCATCACTAACTCCATATTGACCATGAGTCTGGCCAGTAATAAATGAATCGGCTGTAGTATTGCCATACAATTCATCTCTAGTTGAAGTATTTGCTTCTTTCTTTAACTGCTGTGGCGCCCAGAGTACTGAGTTAGCAGTATTATCGGTTTTGCCCCATGTTGGCATTTTAATTCTCCTTGTTTTCTTTTTTTAGTGTCATATGAGACACATATTGTGATTCACCTTTTAAATCAATAGATTTATGAATCAAATCCTTTTGTTTATTTATCTGTTTTATATTCTTGGATTTTGTCATTTTACATCTTTTTTGAAATTGCTTTTAACATCCAGCCATGCTTTTGATGAGATTCTAATCTTGTTTCTAAAAAAGATATAATAGCAATTTCTTGCTCTGTTTCTGCAAACTTTCTTGCTTGCATAATACAATCAATAACTTGTTTGTTAGCAGCTAACAAATGAATAGGCATCATTTCACAACTTGGAATAGTATTTTCATCTGAAATTGTAGACAGTTCAGTTATTCTTGAAAGACTTGCTGGAGCATATGAGTCAAGTGTTCGTATATTTTCTGCAATTGGATCTATTGCTGCATGCAATTCAATGTATAAAGATCCAAAAAAAGCATGAAATTCTGTAAACTGATGACCTTCAACATTCCAATGATATGAGTGAGCTTTCATATACATAACAAAAGTGTCTGCTAAGACTCTTTTCATTTGTGTAATTAATTCTTCCATTTGTTTATCCTTGATTGTCGTTTATTATTTTTAATATTATTTTCTCCAGGAGTATCTTTTTTATACTTTTTAGTCAACTTTGGAGTACCTTCAAAGCCAGCTCCATGCTCTTCACAAAACTCTTTAAATGTTTTCATTATATTTTAGTTGGTCTAACACCTGCTTTATAAGCAGCAACTCCACGATCAAAAGTTTCTTTAATAATTTTAAGTGGTATTCCTGTATTTTTTGAATCAAAATTTGGATTTTTAAAAGAATCTATTATTTGAACTTCTTCCATAGTAATTAAATTCATATTGCGTGAATTCTGTCTTATTTTTTGAATAATTCCTGGATCAGAAGCAGCAACATTTACAGCTCTTTGAAGAGCATCAGCAAATCTAGTATTTAAAGATTGGTTTCTTTTAAAGAAAGCTTTATCAAGCAAAACACGAGAGGCTATTAAAGAAGACATAGCAGAAAGAGCAATTAAATTATAAGCTGCTTGTTTTTGTTTCATATCTAAATTAGAAGATACAGAAAAATGCTTTTCCTTTTTTTCATGAATAATCTTAAACACATGATCTTTAAAATATTCTTTTAATTCTTCAGTGAGCTGATCAAATTGAACTAGTTCTACAGATTCATTAATAGATTTAATAACAGAATCATGCCTATTTTTAGATATGATTTTTGTGCTTAATGATTCTGAAGTATATTGTGGAAACGATGGAGAACCACTCCAATCTGGCGTGGTTTTTCTAACACCAGTCGGCGGTGCTGTTATATCAGGATTTATAACAACTGGATAGTTCTTCCAGAAAAGCTTTAACTGCTGTTGCTTGCTAAGCTTTTTCTTTTTAGCTTCTTCTAACATTAAACATCTTTCATTTGCTTTTTCCAAGCAGATCCCATAACACCATGGCCAGTTCCAGATAAATACGTTTGCCACATAATACGAGAAACTTCTCCAGAATGAGGAGAACTATCTATGTCTCTCTTGAGTCTAGCTTTAACATGAGGCTTTGTCTTTTTCATGTTGTCAACCCAGCCATGAGCAGTAGATTTTGCTTCATCATGAGGCATTTTTTCTAAATTTCTAAGTGTATCTACATCAAACATTTCTTTAATGTTTTTATGTTCATCATTAAATTCTTTAAAATTATCCATATTTATTATCCTTTATTTCTATTTATGGTTTTCTTTTAGTTCAACTTCTGAAGTTATTCTTTTATATCCAGTTACTTGAAATAAATCATCACTAAAAGCTTCATTAATTTCTTCAATGTGTTTCCACTCAAGAGTTAATAATTTTTTATTAAGATACATATCTCTGGTTTCTTCTGTCCACTTATCAGATTGTGATACTTTTTGTAGATGTTTTATAACACTAATGTCGTGTGGTGGATTTATGCTATAAGTGGACTGGAAAACATTGAGAAAATGCTTTATATCATCATCACTGTGTATTAGCTTTTCATAATGTACATAGATATATTTAGCTGCTTTTTTAACTTCTTCTTTGTGCCACCACAAAGTATGATCATTATATAATTTTGCTAATTTATAAAGATCAATCCCTTTAAAATCAGTTTTAGTATTATTATCAGTTTTTATTTCTGGATGTCTTTTTATTATATCGACTGATTTTCTTCTAATAGATTCTATCCAACTATACGGATATTTAACAATGTAAATATTAAAATTGTCACTATCAAATTTACTTAAATCAAAATTGTGTGAATGTTTCCAAATATAATTTTTATCTTTGTTAGCAACACTAACTTTAAAATGCTCTTTTAATAAAGTTTCTGTAAAATTAGTTCCAGCTCTTTGAATTCCAAAAACAGCTCCTTTCATTTCTTTAATCCTTTGTGCCAACCTTCAGTTAATGCTTCTTTATAATTATTTACGGTCGATCCTTTTCTTTCACAATCTTTATTTTTATCTGTTTCTTTAAAATTAGAAGTTGATACTCTGGCCCAACAAACGGCTTGTGGTGGTTCACACACATATAATGGCAATCCACTTGATCTTTGCATCATTAGCCATCTATCAACCCCCACATCTATTCCAACATCTCTTGCATTTTCATATAACCAAGTTGCTGTAGTTGGAGTCAATCCACATGCGTGAACTCCTACAGCTTTTTTAATTTCAATTAATTCAGTTGGTTTGTTTGGTGGAGAATAGCTATCTTTAGCTATAACACGATGTCCAAAAGTAACAACAGCCATATCTGGTGTTTCTATATGTTGAACATCACCAACAATTAAAGCATCATGCTCTAGAATTATACAGGGTTTACCAAGTTCTATAATGCGTTTCCAACATTTAACATGAGAAGCGTGGCAACATATATTACCAATAGTGTTATTATATTTATGTTTGGCTTTAACGCCAACAGCAGCAAAAGCTGCATCTCTTTCCATGAATTCTATTGCTTGTATAAACTCATATTTTAAGCCATGTTTTTCACATGACTCAGCACAATCTTGAGCATAATCTCGAGATAATTTTACTTGATCTCTGCGTATAATAAGTGCTCTATCGATATATGATTTAGAGTCCGAGTAATTCGAAATCTTCTCTATAGTACCGATACACGGCTTCTCTTGTTGCATCATCGTAATATAAATTCTCTAGTTCTTTGATATCATTTGGTCTTTTATTAGATTTATATGTTTCTAACTTAAATCTTTCATCTATTTTATAATTATTTATAAATTCTTGTAGATGTAAATCTATATTATCATACTTCCAAATATCACAATTTGTATGCATTATACCATTTATTTTTAAATAATCTGATTGTGTTATTTTATTTGAAGGATCTGTTTCATGACAACCATTTTTAAACATCATTCTAAATCTATCTGGATTTTTATCTCCATTTAAAAAAAAGAAAAGACTCAATTGACGATGATATGGATTCCTAAAAACACTTATAATATGAAAACTAAATGCTTCTTCTTGCGTTATCAGTTTTTCATCTAATAATTCTTGAAGAGTCATATGAATAAAATGATAATGTTTAGAATATTTTTTAATAACATTAGAATTTATGTTTGTATTCTTTATTCCAGAATCATTAATTTGCGTAAAAGAATCTTCAGCAGTACAGCAGTTTTTTACAAACCAAGTAGCCAAACTAGTAGAAGCATTCTTTGGAAGTCTTAAAAAAATAAACTTATGAGATTTACATATTACCATTTTTCTAATGTTGGCTTAAATCTTTCATTACCAGCATACTCAAGCACTTCTTTTTCAAAAGTGTCTTTTAGTTCTTCAAATTTTTCATCAAATAATTCTTTTTTAATTAGTATTCCAGAATGACAAACAAAAGTAGTATCTTTTAATAAAACAAAATCTTTGTTTGGAATAAAATGCTCATATGAATGATTTATCATGCCTCTTGGCTGAACATCATGAAACACGATACAATCAAATTTATGATGTATTGAATCTAATGCTTCTAATCTAAACCCAGAATAACAATCGACAAAAAGAAAATTCAATTTGTCATCAGCAGAAACTTCTATGAAAAAATCACTGGCTGCATCTAATATATCTTTGCTTATATCTTTTCTGCGGGTCGCTCGAGTGCAAGGTTCGACATCTTGGTATATCATACAATGATTGCCATCTTCAACAATCTGAGACTCTTCTTTGAGCTTTTTAATCCATGCTTTATCCTGCTCGACAGATATAGCATAATCACAACTATTAAAAAATAAAGGCGTGCTATGAAACCCACTTCCGAGCTCTAACACGCCTGTTATATTAAAAGTTTTTAATATTGATTTGTTTATAGGAATATGCGAACCCCAACTAAATTTATCAGACATAACAATTTCCTTATAAAATTAAAACTGAATTGTTATTTATTCTTTAAACAAATTTGAAGTTTCCGCTATTTTCAAAATAATTTCATAAGAATGAGCTTCTCTAAAAATAATATTTCCAGCAATCCCAAATACAATCATTAAAATAGGAATTATTAATTTATTCAATTTCATTATTTAATAACCTTCAGTATCACCATGTCTTTTGTAGTTCTTTGACTTGGCACATTAGATTTCGTATTAACACTCTTTAAAACTTTTTTCATAGATGCTTTATTAGCATTAAGAATTTCTTGAACTATTTTCTTAGCTTTATTTCCTACCTTTTTAACTTCTGATTTAGATTCATCAATATTTAAAATTGATGTTCCTTTAATATCAAATCCATTAATAGATTCTGATCTCATAACAGTAACTGCTGAATATTTTGAGTTATAAAACCATATCTCTTTTGCACCAATTATCATAGTTGGATCAATTGATACAATTTTAAGATCTGAATCTTCTTTTTTGAAATTAAAGCTTTTTACTTTTTTGTCAAGCGAAACACTCGTCTTAGCTTTTCTTTTATTCACAGTCTTTTTATTTTGACTATATCTTTCGGAATCAGAAATAAATCCTGATACTATATCTCTTAAAGTTTTAACTTGCTTAACTGTATAAATTCGATATGCTTCATTGAGTTGCTTATCTTTTTTACCTAGCACATCATTCAATTCTTGAAGAACCGGCTTATAATAATCAACTATATATGGGCAATATATTTTTGCTATATCATTTGCTAAAAAATGATTATATAACGAAAATTCAGAATCATGCTCATCTAAAACTTCTTCTAGCTGTCCTACAACTTCGCTTCTTTTTTCTTTTATTCTATCTTGAATTGAAATAACATTATCAACTTTTTTTGTTGGCTTATTCATAGCATCTTCACTATCAATTTTATTAATAGCATCATCTAAAGACTTGATAAAAAAAGTATTTGTTTGTAGTGGCAAAACATAACCAAGATTCTTGATTCGTGCTATCCAATATACAGTCTGTGGAAAGTTTTTTTCTGGGGTTTTTTTGATAAGATTATATTTCTTCTTATCATTATTTTTAAAATATTCTAATAGATATTTGTATCCATTCTCTCTGGTGCACATATAATTATACCAATTATATGCTCTCATTATTTGAGTTCTAGTAAGAACATGACCAATACTATAAATTGGTTCTGCTCCAAGATGCTGCTTATCAAGTATTGATTGTTGAGATCTTGTTGCTGTTGCTTTTTTTCTTGCCATTATATAAATTCACTTTCTTATCCATAAGCATAAACATTTGGACTGCCCTGAGCAGTTTTGGTAGATGAAGGAAGATGACCAGCAAGATCACCAGTAGCTGGATCAGGTGAATGAACAATCACCAGTTTTCCTTCTATTCGAACGGTTGTTCCTGTATTAATTAAATTACCAGCGCCATGGCTGTTTGGATCATCTTTAACAGCCCATAAAAGACTATTCACTTTTACAGTTGATTGGCCAACTACACTCGTAGTAGCCGAACATGCTCTTAAATCTGTATTTCTATGAGCTTTTGGCATTAAACCACATTTTTATTTTTTCCCATATTGTTTTGTTTTTATATTTTTCTTCATATCTCATTTCGCATGGAGAGTAATTAATTTCAGGATATTGATCATATCTATCAATTTTATTATCTTCATAATATGAACATCGAACTGACCAGTCGTTATAATCACCACGCGAACAAAATTTACAATTTGGATTATTATATTTATTTTTCATCTTGACATTTACAAGAAGTACATTTGCATTTAGGATTTTTCTTCTCAATTACAAACGAAGTTTTTTTCAAATCTTCTATTTTAGATTCTAAAGATGCTATATATTCATATGCTTCTTTAGCTATAGAATTTCGAATTTCTTCTACATCATTATGAGCATGCCATTCGCTCATATCTATTAATTTTTCTTTTGTTTTATTCATCTAAGACTATTTACAACTGTTCTAATTAATGACACTTTAATATTTTCTAAACCAATATCATTTCTTAAAAAGAAATAACCGTTTATTTTTTTATCGGCCTGATATATGCACTCTTCTTTTATATGAATATTAGCCCAATTTTTATTATATCTTGTCCCAAATATACTATGATACATCACATTTTTCATTTTAATAATTCTTCAACAATTCTTTTGATTTTTCTTTTAACACACAAATCATTAAATTCAGATTCTCCAATGTTAGGTTCTTGAATCCATTTAATTAAATAATCAATATCTCTTTTAGCTATGTTCAATAGTAGAGCCCTCTAATAATTTATCTTTTAATATCCATTTGATGGAAACCAAAACATTATTAATTGGAATAGTTGTATTTTTTATAACAAAACTTCTAGTGTTCTTTTGGGATAAGTCATGCACTGCTGACACTCCTGTTATAATCAGGTGTATGTATAACTTCATAATAAATCATTCTTTAATATTTGATTTTAACGATGGGCTGCCTGAAAATGCATTGCATCATAATTCTTCTCTAGTCCTAAAGAATACCAACCTTCATCTTTAAAAGCCTGAACGAATTTCTGACATTCTGGCCGCCCAAGATATGCTTTATTCCATGGTGTTCTTAATCCGTTTCTTGCTGGATCAAAATCTATAGCAATACCCCAAGCATGTGTAGACCATCGGTTTCCTCCGCGAATTTTTCTGACATTCAAACAACCACCATATAAATTAAATCCATGGCGATTAATTTCTTCTATAGTATACTCATTAGAAACACGTGTCAACACTTTTTGTAATGATTCAGCTACTTTTACATTACATACAATAGAATTTACTTTTTTACTTGTATCCCAAGCTAAGACCATTGTATAAGGAAGTTGAATTCTAGTTTGATTTTCGCCAGGATTGCCATAAAACCTAGTTAAAGAGTTTGTACCTTCTCTAGGCCATACTGAATAAGGCTTAACGCCAGCATAAATTGCATCATCATCGTTTTGTCTGTCTGAAATTGAAGCAAGTTGATTTTCAAATTCAGCTATAGTTTTTTGCCCAACAATTCCATCAGCGACTAATCCATTAGTTCTTTGAAATAAAATAACTCCATTTTTAGTATTAGGTCCTAATATTCCATCAGCTGGGCCATTATAAAAATTAAGAGATTTTAAAAGTTGCTGGTATCTGTGATCTATCTTTTTCATAAAATTTTAGTTCCAATCTTTAAAATCGTCATCATCAATAGCGCTTTGATATCCAGCTGAATATGCTTTAACTTCATGATCTTTTAAATCTGATTTGTGGACTGTTTTACTTGGTTGTCCTGAAGTATGTATAATCTTATGTGGCTTATGACGACGGCCATAATAAGCATCAGCTCTTCCTCGATCATGAGGGCTTCCATGGCTTTCGTCATATTTTTTAGCTTCTTCAAGCACTTTGATTATTATATCGCTATGTTTTATATTTTTAAACATTATTTTTTATCATCTCCTTTAGCATATCTTGATCTTTTAACAAATCGACCACCATTGTCTTGGTATCTCATCCACTTTTCTATAGCTCTAGATCCGAACCAAAAACCAATAATTGACCCAAAAATAGCCATTGTTTCTGAATCCCATACTGCTAAAAGCATAGTTGGAATATCTGATCCTGCTTGTATCATTACATATGCAGCTGAAAATTTAACTACTACAAAAAGTAAAAACATTATATATGTTATTACTGGACGAACAGAAGCTCGTAGTGTGTTAAAAAACTGGCCACCATCAAGAGCAATATCATGAGCGCGAAGAGATTCTCCCTCATTAACATCAGCCTTAATATCTTCAATATCCATCTGGAACTCAAGTCCTCTAGAGACTGCTTCCATTTGAAGTTCAAACATTTTTTCTTTGTGAGCATATTCCTGCTTTAATTCAAAAAATCTTAGTATGGCTGGCAATATAGTTGACATAGCCCCTAAGATGGTTGTTATTGCTGTAAACATTTAATCACTCCATTGAATCTACTATAATTGTACGACTTATATCATCATATAGATAAAGTGGAGATTCTCCCCTAAGTTTCATTAACTTACCAATTTTTAATGCTTTAATAAAATTAATTGGTTTTTCATTATACAAATCAATAAAACATAATGTTGCTTTTCTAAGTTGTTTTTCATCAAATTGTATTAACACTATTATTTATACTTTCTATCAAAATAGTTGTTGACATTATCAAAATAGCTTGTTATAATTAATATACTTGCTTATTAAGGTATCCTTTAAACTAAGTTCTTAAAGATCTTTAAGTAGCGAGAAACTAATTACCTGTAACTGGAGGTATAACCGAAGGATCATTCATGATGTCGCTCTGCGACAGAATATTAGTTCTAGAAGAAGTATTAAAGAACGGATCTGAGAACTGATTATTTCCATAAGTTTCTACTCTACGAATCTTTTCTTGACCTCTTGTCCAAGCAGAAGCTCCGAGAATAACTCCCATAGATAAATGAAACACTCCGCCGTTTGATAAAGTTTGAGCTACCCAAGAAGCAACTAAAGCTGGATCTACTAATCCACTAGTTATTAAATACATTCTAAGAACATCTGCGAATACAAAATCATATAAACAGATAATCATATAAACGATAGCCATAGCAGGACGCCAAGTTGATTTTATCCATGTATCATTAAATGGCTTTGAGCTTGATTGAGTTCTTGTTTTTTCAGAATATTGCATAGAAATTAACCTATTGACATTTATTATATTATATGTTATTTATAATTATCATATATTAAAAGGATAATGATATGAGAAAGATTTTGTATATATCAGTAGCATTAATGCTAACTTCAACGATCGTATTTTCTTATGAAAATACGATCGTTGTGAGTAATGATAGAGGCGGATTGGTTCTTGATTATTTTGATAAAGTAAAAAAGATTTCTAAAGATGATACACGAGTAGAACTGAAAAATGATTGTTCTTCTATGTGTACTTATTATCTTACACTTCCTAAACCTTTGGTATGCGCTCATAAAAATACAGTTTTTATGTTTCATCCCCTTTATAAAAGAGATATTAAAGGCAATCGCGTAGCAAATTATAATTTAACTACAGCCGTATTTAAAAATTATCCTAATTGGGTAAATGATTTTATTACAAAACAGGGTGGAATGCAGAATAGATCTGTTAAGCATTATATTAAAATGCACTATAATTATTTTAAAAACCATATGAATATTTGTAAATAGGAAATTATTATGAAATTAATTACTGAAATGTGGAATTCTTTAGATGATGATGAAGGAGCAATGTTTATTTTTTGTTTTTTGTTGTTGTGGATTGCAACCTTTTTAATATTAGCTTTTATAACTAATGGTATACCGGCTATTATTTTTCTATTATTTTCGCTTGTTGTAGCTTTTATCGTTATTTTATATAAGTTATGTTCATTAATTATACAAGCATATAAAGAAGCTAAAGGAAAATACTAAATGACTACTACTAGAGATATGATAAGTGATTGGTTTAATCGTGGAGTTGATAATAATCAAAACTATATGATTATCATGTGTGATACATTTGATTGGGAAGATTATCCTATTTTTTGCGAAACAAAAAAAGAATTGCAAGATAATATTAATAATCCTGGTAACATGCAAAAAGTAATGGAAACTTATGACTTAAATGAAAATAAAAGTGATCAATTAGATATGAAAAGAGCATTTGTTGATGTTGAATAATTGTCCAAAATGTTCTAAGCAGCTTGGTACTTCTCTCACTACATGTTCTTGTGGATGGGGAATGATAACGATTTATATGCCAACAATTAGAGTGATTTATAATGTGGCCAAGTTATAAAAGAGTTCCAAATACAAGAAAACATGCTTGCTCAAAATGGCTTAGATGGATTAGAGGATTTAATCCAAGAGGAAGAGGAAAATGTATGGGAATTATTCATACAGATGAGTGTGGTGTATATTGGCAGTGTGAAATATGTAAAGGAATAACAAGATGAATAATGAAGAAACTGCTATAATTGTTTTGTGTGTGGCTCTGTTTTGCAGTGTATTAATAACTGGATTAACAGTTATTAAACTCGCTGAAATAAAAAACGAAGGTATTTCTAGAGGTTATGCTTTACATTGTCCAACGACTGGTGCTTGGAAATGGAAAGGTGAATGCAAATGAAAGCTTTAAACAAAGAATATTTTTCTTATTCAGCTATGGGTGCTATATTAGAAACAATATCTTCATTACAAATGATTAATATCTATAGAAGAACTTCTCTACATAATTATAAGCAAATCATTATGAGTTATATAGATGCTGAAAGAGCTAAAATAAAATGAAATCTCTTAAGACAAAATTTTATTCTTATTCAGTTATGGATTACATAATGAAAAAAATATCTCATAATGCAATAATGACTGTTTATGGGGATGTTACTTATTCTTTTAATTATAATTTAATTACTAGAATTAGTATAGGTGATGGATGGGTTAAAATCGAATGAAATCTTTAAGCGATGAAATTTATAATGATGCAGCTGGAAATGTTTTTTGGTTGAAAATTGATTTTAATTTTTCTTTGAGTTTTCTTATGAAAACTGCTATACCAGTTTTTACTAATTTTCATCAAATTTTTATTGACAGTATAAAATAATATATATATAATATGTCAGTCCAAAAGGATGATATATAACTTTAATAATCTGTTGTCTAAAGGAGACAGAATAATGAATCTACTTATTTCAGCGCTAACTACGCTGTTCTCGCCTTCCTGGTCTGATCAAGGACCGCATCAAAGATATTTTAAAACCGAATTTTCTGGTGATTATCGTAATTTTGTACGAGCAACCGGAAGACAGCCGTCTGAATGTGAATCAAAAAGTTTTGTTTCTCAAGGACGATAATTTTATAGCGCTGCTTTAATAGAGCGCAAATATTAACTTGCTTAAAAGGAGTAATTAAATGAATACTTTATCTAAATTTGACCCATTTTCTATTGGATTTGATTCAATAACAAAGAAAATGGAAGAAATGCTTAAACCAATGTCTAATGCTAGTTATCCACCATATAATATTGTAAAAGTAGATGATAACAAGTATCTTATCGAAATGGCAGTAGCTGGATTTGGTAAGAATAATCTTGAAATTGAAATTGATAACGGCACGATGAAGATTACTGGAAGCATAGAATCTGATGAAAGCAATTATCTTTTCAAAGGTATTGCAGACAGAGCTTTTACAAGAACTTTTGCTCTTGCTGATACAGTAGAAGTAAAAGATGCTCAAATGGTAAATGGACTTCTAAAAGTATTTTTAGAAAATATGATACCAGATAGCAAAAAGCCAAAGAAGGTTGACATTAAAGATGAAAACGATTCTGCCTTTGAAAAAAATGCTCAACTTTTGAATGAAGAAGGGGCCCGTGATTAATGTGGCCTTATACTATAGCTGAGAATGAAGTAATTTCTAATGGATTATTTAAAAAACACTCAGCCAGTAGTTCATTAGATAGTTTGTCTGAAAAAGATATTTTTCGACAAGAATCGATTAGAAAGTATTTTATATAATTTCTAGTCAGTGGGTGGATGTGCAAATGTCCACCCATTTTAATATGAAAGAAGTGATATGTCACATAATTATAGAACACTTGTATTGAACAATCAATATTTGCCGTTATCAATATTTCCGTTATATACAATACCAGCAGAAGATGCTATCGCTCGTTATTTAAATGAGCGATGTCATGTTGTTGCTTGGCATGACCATGTTATTCAAACACCATCAAGAAATGATTTGAGATGGCCATCTGTGATTGTTAATTATAATGGTCAGTCATTCAGAAAAGAAGTTAGATTGAAGAAAGAATCTTTATATTATAGAGATCAGTGCGTGTGCGTGTATTGTGGAGACAAGCTAACTCCAAAAACTCTTACATATGATCATGTTACTCCAAAGTCAAAGGGTGGCAAGCATTCTTGGTTGAATGTCGTTGCTTCATGCAAATCTTGTAATTCAGATAAAGATGATTCTACTTCTCCATCGTGGAAGCCAAAAACTAAGCCATGGACTCCAAATTTCTATGATATGCTTAGCATACGACAAAAATATCCATTGATTGTAGATGATGAACAATGGGTTCAATTTTTGCCAAATTGGACTGGTGAAATAATTATAAGAAAATACACATCTACTGTTTACAAATCAGAAGAAGTGTGATATACTAAATAAAAGGAATATAATAATGGGTAATTTTTATGGAACTGTTATATTTGCCACATTTGGTATATGCATTGGTTTATTTGCATATATTATTAGACCAGCTATTATTGAAAAAACAGTGATGGATATGAGAAAATATGAATTATATTTAAAACCATTAAATAGTACTCAAATAGCAAATTGCTTAATGGATAATAGATGTATAGATGTTATTGCAGTTGTACAAAATTCTGAAGATATTTTGCCTACATATAAAGCTCTTATGGGTGATAAGTTATGAAAAATATTCAATAACACGATTTAGGAAATAAAATGAAAGTTTATATTGGACCATATAAAAAATGGATTACAAGTGATAAGTTTGGAAGCTATATGAATAAAAAATATAGCTTTGATTGGCCTTCGAAGGCTAATCGTACATCATATGAAAACTTTCTTGATTTTTTTGATGAAAAACTTAATTGGTTTTACAGAAAAACTATTAATAGAATTTTTGACAGCATTGAACGAAATATTACCGTTAGAATTGATGATTATGATGTATGGAGTGCTGATTATACTCTTGCTCTTGTTATTCTTCCTGTTTTGAAAAAAATAAAAGAAGCAAAACAAGGAACTCCTTATGTTAATTTTGAAGATGTGCCAAAAGAACTTCGCCCTTCTGCAAAAGAAAAAAAGAAATTGGCTATTGATGGTTCAATGGATGAATATTTTGAAAAGAGATGGGATTATATTCTTGATGAAATGATTTTTGCATTTGAGCATATTCTTGATGATTCCTGGGAAGATGAATTTTATTCAGGAGAATTTGATATTAAACTGATTCCAACTGACAATGATTATAATGAAGTATCTGAGGATGATGCTACATTATATAAAATGGAAAATGGTCCAAATCATACATCTGTTTTTGATAAAGAAGGATTTGAAAAAGCATCTAAAAGAATTGATAACGGTCTTATTCTTTTTGGAAAATATTATAGAGCTTTATGGACATGAAAGTTGATTTTGATGCTGAGTTATCTATATTAGAAGATGATCAAGTTGGAGAGATAGAAATTCCGAATCCTTCTGAACCTTCGATGATTCTTTTTAGAACTTTAGATGAAGGACGCACACACAATGGTCAACCTGAAACGACTGTGGATGTTTATGCTTATGAAGGTGGAGCTGCTGATTATGAACAAAATTATGGACCTGGTTTAGAGTATATTCTTTCTAGTATGGTAGATCATATAGAAGGATTTTGGATAATGGAAAGTTTTGTTGTTTATTATCACACAGATTATTATGGAGAAGTTGATGGCGATTACGATTATGAAACAATTAGAAAAGCTCTTCCTAGTGATTGGGAACATTTTGGCTGTTCACCAGAAGATGGAAATTATTTATTAGATCATGAAAAGACATAAAATAACAATAAACTCTATACATATTAAATGCGCTATTCCATTCAGCATATTTCATTCAAAACATTTGTCTTTCAGTTCAATTAATAATGAAATGAGAAAAGCAATTAGGAATTTTTTTAATGTTTGATAAAACTGTATTGATGCCTCATCCATCACGTTCTTATGTTTCTAGTAATAACACCATGAATGTTAATAGAGCTCCAACAGACGAAAGCGTAAAGCTTCTTAGAGAAATGGAAGCCATTGCTCAAAAAGAAATAGAAAAGTCTATACGTGTTAAAGATAATTCATTTGACATGAATGTTTCTATTAATAACAATATGTATAATTTTGAATATGATGTGATTGTTAGATATAAGTTAAATGGAAAAGATTGTAAAACTTCTATTATCATCGATATGAATGAAGAAGATCTTAGAAATATTGCTAGCATAATTGTAGAACATCTTGCAAAGGATATAGTAATAAATTGTTTTGAACCTTTATCAGATTCTTTATATAATGTATTTTCAAAGAAGTTTAGATAATGAAAAATTATAATAGAGTTATAAAGTCAGCTAATTATAATAAAACACATGTTGTTGATATTATTGTAAAAAGCAGATATTATTTCGAAGGTCTTAATAATATTAAAGCGCATTATGTGCATAATGTTCTTCATAATCATTCAGGTATTCCTAAATTGAAAAGTATTGGTGCTCTTATCTATTTTTATGTATCACAAAAAAGATTATTAAATGAGTAAAGAACTTTTATTTAGTGTAACCGAAAAAGATTTTATTTTTAAGTTTACCAGAGGAACAGGAAAGGGTGGGCAGAAGAGAAATAAAACCTCTTCTGCTGTATATTGCACACATAAAGAGTCCGGTGCTGCTGGATATTCTGATGCAACACGATCACAACACCAGAATAAAGTTGATGCTTTTACAAAGTGTATAGAAACTTCTGTATTTAAAGCTTGGCATAAATTAGAAATTGCTAAAAGAACTGGCCAATTAAAGGAAGCTGAAGAAGAAGCTTTGCGCCAAATGAAATTTGCTAAAGTTGAATTTAAAAAAGATGGTAAGTGGGTTGATGAAAAAGAATATGTTGAAACAGGTGAAACACTGGAGTAAATTATGAAATATGGGTTTGATATATCAGCTTTTATATTAACAATAATAACCTTTTGTATTATAGGGTTTTTTATGTTTTCTTTTATTATGTGGCCACTTCTTGCAGCTAAACTACTAATTGTTGTTTGTATGTTAGCATTGTTTGCCACTACATATGTATTATGGATTGGTTTTTTAGATATTGGTAGAAAATGAAACATTTTTATGCTGGAATAGGATCAAGAGAAACGCCAGAAGTTATATTATCTCAAATGAAAAATATAGCTATAACACTTAAAGCATCTGGCTATGTTCTTAGATCTGGTGGAGCAATAGGAGCAGACACTGCTTTTGAAGAAGGAGCTGATGATTTAAAAGAAATATTTAAAGCTAATGATGCTACAGAAGAAGCTATAGAATATGCTTCTAAATTTCATCCGGCCTGGAATAGGTGTAGTGATTATGCCAAAAAATTACATGGAAGAAATTCGATGATTATTTTAGGAAAGTATTTACAAACACCAGTATCTGTGGTATATTGTTTTACAAAGAATGGAAAAGATATTGGTGGAACTGGCCTTGGAATTAGAATAGCCAAAGCCAATAATATTAAAGTTCATAATTTATATAATTTGTATGTGAATTTAACACAAGGAAAATAGTTTATGGGCCATTATAGAAGTGAAAGAAGTTCTTAATAGATATAATGTAGATTATAATACTATTAAAACTTCAGTTGAAGAGATGGACAATACAGTTATTCCAGATATTATAAAAAAGTTAAATAATAGGTAACTTATGGATTGTATACAAGAATTTTATAATGATAAAACATATCCAGAAATCAAACAATATTTAGAATATTGTAATGGATATTTAGAAAGACTTAGTGATGGATGTATGGGACCTGCTGAATCCACTATAGGAAAAAGTATAGCTAGTGTTGGTTGTGGTACTATTCAACCAACACTTATTGGGATTCATCACCCATTTGCTAGAATTACTGCAGTTGATGTTTCAAAGAATAGTATATATGAATCTATTAAATTAGCGAAACAAAATAAAATTTTGAATATAACACATATAAATTCAGATTTTATGAATGTATACAATGAATATGATTTTGTTATAGCAACAGGAGTTATTCATCACGTTGCTGACACAAAAGCTTTTTTGAATCATTGTTACGATTCAACAAAAGAAAATGGTATTTTTCGCGGCTTTGTTTATAATTTAGAAGGTCGTAAAGAAATAAAACAACTATCAAAATATTTTATTGAAAATGAATATAACGTAGATCAAATAAAAGATTTTTTTAAGATTACTGCTAATACACATTTTGAATCACATTCTAAACAAGACAGCGAAATTATAGATACTTGGTTAAATCCAAGATTTAAAGAATACACCAAAGAATCTTTTATTGATGAATTGACAGATACTAAATGGCATGGATGTGGCTGTGATTTACAAATTTCGGAATCGAAAGCTCAATTGTTTTTTGATATTAAGAAAGATATAATTTATGTGGACTGATCTTTTATATGAGGTTACTAAAGATACTAATGAGAAGTGTAGAAGGATGGGTCATACATGGGGCGAACCAAGAAAAAGTTTTAAAGATGAATTAGTTGTAAGTTGTACTTGGTGTGAAGTTAATAAGTGTCCTGATTGTGATAGTCATTTAATATCAGGTATAGGTGGAGGAGTTGTTTGTAGTAATAAATGTGGTTATTGGTTTTGTTTTTAGGAGTTTAAATGATATATATTGCGTCACCTTATTCTGATAAGTCTTTTGCTGTTAGAGAAAAAAGACATAGATCAGTTGAAGCTCTTACTGCGTTTCTTTTAAGAAATAAAGTTTGGTGCTTTTCACCTATAGTTCATTGTCATGAATTGGCAACACAACATGAAATGCCGACTGATCATGCATATTGGAAAGAATATGATGAGCATATGCTTTCTATTTCGACTGCTATATTAGTGCATGAACAAGAAGGTTGGGAAAATTCTGTTGGAGTTACTGAAGAAATTAAATATGCAAATTCAATAAATCTTAGATTATTTTTTCATCTAAAAGAAGAATCTTATGAACAATTATTATTAAAAGTAAGATCTCACGTTTAATAAATAATAAAAAATTAAAGGAGATGTGATGAAAAGCTTTAAAAATTTCTTAGGTGAAGAATTGAAAAAAGAACATGGCACTCAATTTGGTTCTAATGAGGGTGGAATTCATACTGATACTGAAACAGGAAAGAAACATTACATAAAACATTATGAAAATGGTGATCATGCTAAAGTTGAATCTCTTACTGCTAAGATTTATGACCACATGGGAATTCATACTCTTAAGCCAGAGTATAAACAGATAAATGGAAAACATTCTATTTCGTCTGAATGGAATCCTGATGTGAAAACTTTAAAGCCATATGAATATGAGCATATTAGTAAAGATAATGCGCATGATATAGGAAAAATGTATCATGGAGCAGTTCTTACAAAAAACTGGGATATTGTTGGATTAGAACAGGAGTTCCTTTAGAAATAGAATGCTTGCCCTGTTGGATTAGAACAGGAGTTCCTTTAGATATTGATTTTAAATAATGCTTAAATTTTTTCATTTTGGCCATTTACAATTAGGTTTGTTTATGATATATTATTTATACAAAGGAGAGATTAAATGAATGATCAATTTTCAGGTGTAGATTTTATTCAGAATTCATATCGTGCCAGTGAGTTTGAAAATAATTTTGATAGACTAGCTACTTTTTATGCTGAATTGCTTGATGGTAATGATGAAAATGTTAATGAAGCTATTCAGTTGATTGAAAAGTATTGGCTTAATAGAGATAATATTGGATTTTCAGAATGATAAAATGGATTCGTTGGGAAATTCCTAGAAAAAATGTTACAGAATATATTGTAGCTGATATGATTTGGCCACAGATTTGTGGTTATTTTATACTTTGGCTTATGGGTATTCCATTTGGTCCTGTCGAAATGGTAGTTTTATATATAATTCAGGATATTGCATCTTATATATATAAACCATATAGCAAATAGGATACACTTAAAATGCTGCAACACAAACATCTTCTTGTTAGAGCCGAAATAGAATCACCGCCAAAGAAAACAGATTTAGTTTTGATGGAAGAGTGGTTTAGAAATCTTGTTGAAGAGATTGATATGAAACTTTTGGCTGGACCGTATGTTAGATATGTTGATATTGAAGGAAATGCTGGCTTTACTGGAGTTTGTATAATTGAAACTTCTCATATTGCGATGCATGTCTGGGACGAGTTTTCTCCTGGAATAATGCAATTAGATGTATATACATGCGGTTCTCTAGATATTACTACTGTTTTTGAAAATCTTCATATTTTTTCACCTATAAAAATTGAATATAAATTCATAGATAGGGAGCATGGGTTGCAAAAAGTATTAGATGAAGGTGAGCTATAATATAAATATTTGTATGAAACACATATACAAATATTTAGTACTATTTTTTATTAGCATAAGCATTTCTGCTTGTTCTGTACCAGATAATCTTAAAAATATAGTCGAAGAAACTATTGATGGCGTTGTTGTAGTATATTCCACAAAAACTGTGGGAGATAAAGAAGCCAGAGGATTAGGAACTGGATTTTTCATTGATAATAATGTTATAATTACAAATGAGCATGTTGTTAATGGTGCTACTTTTATTTATGTTAAAAATAGTAAATCAAATAAAAAATATAAAGCAAAGGTTATTGCAAGCGATATTTCAAGTGATATAGCTATTGTTGCTATTAATGAATGGAATTTATATAAAAATGAAGAAAAGTGGAAAAAGCTATTTTTTTCTCCATCAGAAAATTTAAAATTAGGACAAAGAATTTGGGCTTTTGGCCATCCATGGGGTCTTGAATATTCTGTATCTAGAGGAATTATATCTGCTTTAAATAGACGAATTGATCAAACACCACAGTATTTTATTCAGGTAGATGCTAAAATTTATCAGGGTAATTCTGGCGGTCCATTACTAGATTATAATGGGCGTGTGATTGGTATGAATTCAAGAATGCTGGCTAGACCTGGAGGATCATATGGTTTTTCTTTAACTGGAGATTTTGTTCAAAAAGTAATTAGACAACTTACAAAATTTAACTCAGTATACTGGTTTAAGCTTGGTATTTCTCTTAAAGAAAAAGAAGATGGTGATTTATATGTTCTTAATATCATGCCAGAAAGTCCTGCTAGTATATATGGACTTGAAAAAGGTGATAGATTAGTTAGAATTATATCATCATATTCTTCTGCTACAAACGGAAAAATACTTAATATGACTGATGTATTGATTAATCTTTCTATGTTAGAAAAAGATGAAGTATTTTGGGTTGAAGTTATGAGAAAAGGAAAACTTAAAACTATACCTTTTGTAGCTCAATTTGAAGAAAAAAGTATTGACCTTAAATAAATAAGGATTTTAATTAATACATATTTACTTGATAAAAAACAAACGCCATTGATTCCATTGATGAGAAACAATGAATTAGATTATTTAGAAAATTCTTTAAAAGCGCTTCCTGATAATGCTAAAATAGTCGAATGGGGATCTGGTGGGTCTACTTTATGGTTTTTAAAACAACTTAAAGACACCCAATTTTTATATTCAATAGAGCATAATCCAGAATGGTATTCTATTGTTAGCAAAAAATTAAAAGAACAACCAAAAAAGAACTATTCATATACAATGTTTAAATTAAATGTTGATATTGATTTTTATAAATTTGCAACTCCAAACGAAGAAATGGCTTGCGGTTTAGATCATTATATAAATCCTAAATTTGATATATGGGATTCTGATTTGTTTTTGTAGATGGTATAGCTAGGGCTGCTACATTAGCTACAATTTTTATAAAATCTACAAAAAAGAATCCATTGATCTTTATTCATGATTATCGTGGAAGAGAATTTTATTATGATTGGAGTGTTCAATTTTTTTCAAAAAAAGAATTAATTGGTGATACATTATTAAAGATAACTAAATAAGTGTTGACACCAAACAAATAATGTGATATAAATAATATGTTGACGTTGAAGGAAACAAAAAACACTTAACACGGCGGTTCGAATCCGCCCATCTCCACCAAAAGAAGTGCTAGAATATTCTATTGGTGTTTGAAAAGACTTGGTGCACAAAGGTCGCACTTCTTTTGATGGGGATGAACTGGGATCGATTGGGTGCGTAATGAGTAACTGGAGTTAACTGGTTGGCCGACTGGCTAGAAACTAAACGCAAACGATAACTTTGCACCTTTGGCTCTTGCTGCCTGATCCCTTTGTGGATTAGAAACTAGAGTACTGGGGCCTGGAGTAGCCTAGCAACAGAATACTCCAATAAATTTAGTTTGGGTTCGTCTAATAATTTATTTTGATCAAGTATAATAGGATATCACTAATTTTGTGAAGATGGTTAGATAATTAGGTTTTGCAAGACTGAAAGTCGTTCTGAAAGTGAGCCACCCAAAGCCATATAAATTATCACGCTTGGTATGCAAGAGTAGAAAAAGTATGAGCATATAAAGTCTTAACGGATAGATAATCTCTGGCACGTGGACTTTGCGGCGATCAGATATAATTAGAAGTGATAATTTATAATAAAAGAGATTTTTATGATTAGTTGTGATAAATGTGGAACTAAAATGAAAAAGGGGTTTGCTTTAAATTCCTCAATTGAAGATGGAGTTAGACCAATGTTTACTCCATATGCCAATAAAGATGATATAGGATTTATAGATTGTTGGAAATGTCCTGATTGCGGAAGATCAGTGACAGAATCTGAATTAAGAAGTACAGAAACTAATGAATATTATTCTAGAATTTCTACTAATGTTGGTAAATATTAATTAAGAAAGAGTATAGATATGAACTGAATATCCAATTAGATCACCCCCGTTTTCTTTGTATGAATCAAGCGAATCAAACAAATAATTTATATTAACAAAGGAATTAAAAATGTCTATTGAACTAAAAGTTAAATTCAAAACTCTTTCTGAAGAAACAAAAATTATCAGAAAAGAAGAAAATAAGCAGAAGAAATATTTTCGTAAAATTGGTGTTGGATATGAGTATTATAATGAACATTTTGCTCAGTTTGAAAATCTTAAAAACCACCGCGATAATGTTGTTCGAAAAGAAGCTAGAGCTACTCATGTAGCAAGGGCTTATTTAAAAGGAATGCCATATCTGAGGGTTGAGCAATCAACTCATGGATGGGAATATGGACTCGATAAGAAAATTGCCGATATGGTTTCTAAATATGGCGGTAATGAATATCATAATACTGATGCCAATGCTATTTCAAGTTGGCGACAAGTTAAGGCCGCGTCTTAACAACAGGGTTGGCTAGGGCTTTCAATCCCGATGCTTAGGGTTCGATTCCCTGCGTGGCTTCCAAATAAATACTAATGGTGAGCGCTGTAGAAATACAGATAGTAAGTCTATAAAGAATCATAATCTTGAAGCAACACCATTAGTATTTTTATTTTAATTGTTTAAAATAAGGGAGTGTTCGATGGATCCATCAGTTAAAAAAGTTTTTAGTAAAGTGATTAAAGATAATCACATAACAATAGATAATGATTTAATTGAATGGATAAAAAGCCATCTTGGCTATTTGAATTATGAACAGACAATAGTGGTAAAAGATAGATGGCATACAATATCAAAGTAAAGTTTGAAGATAGTTGGATTTGGATTTTAAGTGGATCTGATAAAGCTACTTTTGAAAAAGCGATATTTAAAACTAAAGATGAAGTGAATGCTTTTGTTAAGAATATGAATAAAGATTATTATATAATAGTTGAAGTTTATAATTGACATTTGCTTTATAGTATGTTATTATTACATAATGAATATTTTTATACTTGATGATTCCCCACAAAAAGCCGCACAATATCAGTGCGATAAACATGTCCTAAAAATGGCAGTAGAGTCAGCACAAATGCTCTCTACTGCTCATCGTGTTTTAGATGGTGTTAAAACAAAAATCCAATCTAAATCTGGAAAAAGAATGATAGATTATTGGTCTCTTTCTGATGAAAGAGAAAATGTTTTAATGAAGCCATGTCATGTAAATCATCCATGCTCAATTTGGGTTAGAGACTGTGAAGATAACTATAAATGGCTATTTGATCATTTTAAATCTCTTATAAAAGAATATACTTTTAGATATGAAAAGCACCGTGCTCTTGAAAAGTATTTAGATCCATTATCTAATTTTCCAAAAAATATTCCATTTGTTATATCACAGCAGCAGTCGTATGTTATAGCTGTTGGTGATAAAACAGATTGTGTTGTTCCAGGTCAAACTATAGCAACATATAGAAATTATTATAGATCTAAACAAGAATCATTTAAAATGGTATGGACTAAACGAGAACAACCATTTTGGTTTTAATAAAGGAAATATATTATGCAAATTGTGATTAAAAAACAAAATGAAAAAACACATATTTTAAATAATTTAAAAATTGTCACTAATGTTATATCAAGCATTGTTGATGATTTAGAAGTAAAAATACTTAAATCTGATTATGATTTAGCATCAAGTCCTGTTATTTCAAATTTTTTTTATAGCATACATTCTACATTGCAATCGTTAGATAATTCTGTTGCTCTTGTTAATTATTCTATTTCTAATAAATTAGATATTTTGTTAGATGATAATGATATTAAATTTATTGAAGGTACTGATGATTATTGTACATCATTGAACGAAAAGTTTAAATTAGCAAAAGATGCAATATCTAATTATAATTCTGTAGTTTTAAATGCTCCAAAGAAAAGAGGAATAATAAAAACTATTCTTGGACTTGACTAAATGCCAATTACTGATCCTCCAGAAGACGAACAAATTTTTAATCTTTTGAAAAAAGAAAATTCTCAATTAAGAGAATCTCTTGCTGATGCAAGAAATACTATTCATATGTTACAACAACAATTATGGGAAAGCCAAAGAAAATATGATGAATCTTCTAGTAAGTTTTCTTTGTTTGATACCTTATTAAGGAGAAATAAATGAGTGAAGATTGGGTAAAAGATATTAATGAAATGCATAGACATTATAATGTTCATTCTACTATAAAACAAATGGATAAAGAAACTCTTAATACTTTTTTACAGTTTCGTATAGATTTTATTCGTGAAGAATTAAACGAATTAGAAGATAATAAAGACAATCCAGAAGAAGTCGTAGATGCCCTTGTTGATATATGTGTGGTTGCTATAGGAACTTTAGATTCGTTTACTGTAGATGCTTATAAAGCATGGGATGAGGTGTTAAGAGCTAATATGTCAAAAACTGTTGGCATTAAAGAAGGAAGACCTAATCCACTCGGACTTCCAGATCTTATGAAGCCAGATGATTGGGTAGCTCCTGATCATACTGGTAATTATGGTCTTTTACGCGAAATGTGTGATGGCTGTGATGGATATGATTGTGTTGATGAGTGTGTGTATCCAACAAAGGATTAAATTAATGACAACAACAGTATTTTATAAAGAAGGTGATATAACGTATTCGGTTGTGAATTATTTTTCTTCACAATTAGAGTCTTTTGAGAAAAAAGAAGTTCGCCAAGGTGAAGTTAGATGTATTTGTGGAAGTTTGTTATATGCTCATTCTATCTATAAAAAAACTAATTTAGCAGGATTTTTTATGCCAAAAGTAATTGGTTATGATGTATCTTGGAAATTAGTAAATTTAGAAACAGAAGTACCACAAAAAAGAGATAAAATAAGAAAAGAATTTAATGATAAAATATTATTAAGGATTTAAGTATGGATAGAAAAGAAAAAATTACAAAAGCCGGAAGTATAGGAGAAGAACTTGTTTTAAACTATCTTGAAAGTTCTCCTTTTTATTTAAATATATCATATAGTGATAATCAATATGACATGCATAAAGATATTATAGCAGAAAAAGCTGGCGTTCCACTTAAAATTGAATGCAAACTTAGAACCGTAATAAGAAAATATAATTCTATGCCATTAGAAACATCTCAATGGTATAAAGCAGATACTTGTGATGAACTTTATTTTATTAATAATCCTGCTGCAAGAGATGAAGTTATTAATGTATATTATGCCGAAGACAAAAAATATGATGTAGTAACTGGATTTGGGTATGACAAAGGTCAAGAAACTAGAATGTATCCACTTTCTAAAATGACAAAAGTGATGTCATATAATGAGCCAGAAATTATTAATGCTTTATATGATTTATCAACCTCAAGTTGGAAACAATAAAAATGGATGTAATTTATGATTTTGAAACAGTAGGAAATAATTCTATGACTGCCGCACCCGTTTGTTTGGCAGCATTTTGTTTTGATAGAAATAGATTTGTTAGTAATGATCCATATCAATTTAAAGAAATTGTGAGTGAATGTTTTTATGAAAAACTAGATTTTGAAAAGATTATTAAAAATCACAATTATATTCTAGATAAGGATTCATTAAAGTGGTGGAAAGGTCTTCCGTCAGATGCTAGAAAACAGTTAACACCATCTTCAGATGATCTTGATTTAAATGAATTCATTACGAGTTTTGAAGAATACTTAAAAAAATATAAACCAATTAAATATAGTTGGACCCGTGGTAATAGTTATGACCCAATTGTTCTTGATGTCATGCTTTCAAAAGCAACTATAGATAATTCAGTGAGTAATATTCTTAAGTATTGGCAAGTAAGAGATATAAGAACTTGGATCATGACTAAATTTGGAGAAGATTCTAATACAAGAGATGATTTTGTAACAGATGACTTTAAAGATAGTTTTGTTAAACACTTATGTACACATGATATTGCCGCTGATTTATTACGCATGCAGACAATAATAAGAATAGAAAACAATTTACAATAAGTATAGGATGTGTTATAATGTATAAAGATGATATAAAGAATAATTATTGTAACGAAGAAGATTTGTTGAGTGCTTCTTTTATTAGAGATAAAGATGGAAGGTATATTAAAGTGCTTCAAAAAGATAGAGATTCAGGAGAAAAAGAATCGCCTGATTTAGTACAAGAAAAAGAATCTATAGAAATATTAAGAGAGTGTATAGAAACTCAGAGAGCAAAATCTGCTGATTATCAAAATGATAAATCAACTATTCTTCAGTCAGATTACTATCCAACTGGATGTAAGACAATATATGAAATAATGCATGCTAAAATGCTTCGTATTAAATCTGTGATGGAAGCAATGGAACACGATTCTTTTTATAGCCAAAATTTTGAATCTCTTGAAGATTCTGCTAAAGACTTAATTAATTATGCTTCATTTTTTGTCTCTTATTCTCGTGGTAAAATAGAAGGCCAGCAAGATGATAGAGATTTTCTGAACAGGAAAAAAACATGAATGTAGAATATATTAGAAATTCATTTTCAGATGAATTAGCAAATGAAAATTTTGTTATAGATAAAACCAGCGTTAAAACTCTTGAAATTCAAGGAGCTTCTTTCGAAGCTAATGAGCCGTTAATATTTGGACCGTTAAATCATGAGTATATTAAAAGAGAGCTAAATTGGTATAATAGTATGTCTCTCAATGTTGATGATATAGAAGGAAAAGTTCCAGCTATTTGGCAAAGTGTTTCTACGCCATCTGGAGAAATTAATTCTAATTATGGTTGGTGTGTTTGGTCTGATTCAAATAATTGTACTCATCATAATGGTGCTCAGTATTGGAATGTAGTAAAAGAATTAAGATTAAATCCAGATTCTCGTAGAGCTATTATGATATATACTAGACCTACTATGCATACTGATTATAATAGAGATGGAATGTCAGATTTTATTTGTACAAATACTGTTCAATATCTCATAAGAAATGACGAGCTTGTTGTTATTGTACAAATGAGAAGCAATGATGTGGTGTTTGGCTATCGTAATGATTATGCTTGGCAGGATTATGTAGCTGGTTTGGTTTCAACTTCATTGCGTCTCACTTCTCATAAAATTATTTGGCAAGTTGGTTCTCTTCATATTTATGAAAAACATTTTTGGATGGTTGAAGCCTGGGATAAACTTAGACTTTCTAGTATAACAAAAGAAGAATATGAGAAAGTGTGGGGAAATGATTAAAGTTATAATTGTAATACTTTTACTTATTTTATTGAATGGTTATTTAATAATTCCAATTGGAAAATATGTGCTTATACACTATTCATTATCTTTATCAATTATGTATTTTCAAATATCAGGAGTAGCGATATTAAGCGCGTCTAAACTTTTATTTTTTGTTGGTGATAAGTATGTACACTAGTTTAAAATGGCATATTAGATATATGAATCTTGCTAAGTCTGTTTCAACATGGAGTAAAGATCCGTCTACTTGTGTAGGTGCTGTAGTAGTGTTTCCAGAAACAGGCCAGATATTATCAACTGGTTATAATGGGTTTCCAAGAGGAATTGATGATACCGAGGAAAGACTAAATAATAGAGAAGTTAAATATGGATTGACTATTCATGCTGAATTAAATGCAATGCATAATGCGAATTTGATTGGAGTTTCTTTAAAAGATTCTACGCTTTATTCGTGTGGTCTTCCTACATGTTCAAAATGTGCTTTGTCTATTATTCAATCTGGCATAAATACAGTTGTAATAAGAGAAGAAGATATTTATAAATCAGATCATTGGAACGAAGAATGGTTAAAATCTGAGAAATTATATAATGAATCAAATATTGAAGTGATTATTATTAAATATGCAGACACTAAAGAGTAATATTTGTGGCCTACTCTGCTCCAGACAAATTGCCACGTAAAAAACTGATATAAAGGAGAACAATATGTCAAAAATTAAAGTTGGAATTATTGGCGCAGGAAACTGTGCTAAATCCCTAGTAGAAGGTGTTCAATACTATATACAAAATCCACAAGATAAAGTTGGATTAATGTATTCAGACATTGGAGGTTATACTGTTAATGATCTTCAATTTGTAGTTGGATTCGATGTTGATAGGCGAAAAGTAAACAGACATCTATCTGTAGCTCTTAGAGCAAAACCAAATTGCGCAATGGATCATGTTGAAACTATTGATGATACTTGTGTATCTAAAAATGCAATGGTTTATTCTGGCCCAGAATTAGATGGAATTGCACCACATATGTTGGAATATCCAGAAGCAGTTTCTTTTAGAACTGGGGCTGAATCAGCAAAATCATATGATGATATTGTAGATATTTTAAAAAAATATGAAGTAGATGTGTTAGTTAATTATCTTCCAGTTGGATCTGAAAAGGCAACTAAGTTTTATGTTGATGCAGCTTTAGAAGCTGGAGTTCATTTTGTAAATTGCATACCAACTCTTATTGATACAAAGACAACAAAGAGAATTGAACAAAAATTTATTGACAAAGGATTAACTATTGTTGGTAATGATATGAGATCGGCTTGGGGAGCTTCTAGATTATCAGAAGTTCTTCAGGGAGCAATGTTAGATTCTGGGCTGTTGGTTACACAACATATTCAGACTAATATGGCCTCTGGCTCAACTCAGGGCCAAGAAGGAATAAGAACTGGTAGAACAGCCAATTGCGATTTTCTTAATATGGCTAAAGAATATAGACTTCATGATAAGCATATTTCAAAAGAAAATGTTTTAAAGGGTCAAAATTCTGTAAGAGATGAATCTATTGCTGGTATGACTTTATTTGCAGGCCCATCATTAACAGTTATGCAAAAACCTGGCGGAGAATATATTGGAACTGATAATAAGATAGCCAATTTTGATATTATTGCTTATGGATTTGGTGGGGCCAGATATGAATTGACTGCTAGATTATCTGTTCAAGATTCTCCAAATTCCGGTGGAGTTGTAATATCTGCTATTAGATTTTGTAAGGTGGCTTCTGAACTTGGAGTCGTTGGATACTTAAGAGGTCCTTCAGCTTGGACTCAGAAAACCCCGCCTCTTCAACTCAAGACAGAAGATGCTAAATTTGAGTGTGATGCTTTAGCAAGAAGAGAACTTACTAGTCTTACTAAAAAACAGTTGGTTTTAAACAATCCAAAAGCTGATAATTTAGATTATACTTTTCAATCATCACAAACGGATTATGAATAATGATTACATTAAATAGTTATGATATAGACGGAGTTATTTTTATGGGTGCTCAACATGAAGGTTTAAGACCTGGCCCAGATGATATTATTGTTACCGGAAGATCTTATCAACAAAAAGATGAAACTCTCAGTATGCTTCGAGGAAGAGGTATAAATAACTTTGTATTCTTTAATCCTTTATCAAGAACAGATGTTCTCTATGGTAGACTTTCATCTGGAGAACATAAAGCCAAAACTCTTAAACATTTATATGAGATTGGTGTTTGTGTCGTTTATCATTTTGAAGATGATCCGATTCAGGCAGATGAAGTTAGAAAAATTATGCCAAATAAAAGTAAAGTTGTTATGATCGGAAATCGAGAACATATTGAAACAGATGATGATTTATCATATAATGTTAATGAAGTACCATTTTAATATATGAATACATTTAACTTATCAGAATTAAATTCTTTTAAAAATGCTGATAATTTTTCTTATTTTAGAGATTGGGTTATCGATTTCTTTAAACGAGAATATCTAAGAGAATCAAATAGATTAGAAGAGTATGATGTTTCAGATTTATTTGGATCTGCTATGAGACCAGCTGTTTCATATTGGAATCCAAATAGATCTAAACATGCTGAAGTTTTTTGGTTAGAAAATTTTGTTTTTAATCAAGAAACTTCTATGAAAAACAAAATTTTAAATGCTATGGCTGTTAAATTTGTTGGGATGCCAACACTAACTTTAGTGGCTACAGATTCTTCTGATTATTCAAATATTATAAATTTTGATGAATATTCTAAACATGAAGAATATTATGATTTTATCAATAAAAATTTAGATGAAAATCGCTTTAAGACTAAAGTGTGGGGAGCTACTCAGCTCCAAACAAGTCTTCAAACAGCAGCAAGAAATTTTGTTAGAATTCAAGAGCAAAATGAAGAAGCTCCATTTAAATTATCTCATATGATAAGATGGATAGAAGAACTAGATCGACAGGGAATGAGTGATGTGGTTCAAAATCCAGAATCTAAACTTAAAGATGTCTGTGATTGGCTTTTACAGCATCGTGGAATAGGTCCTTATTTTTCTTATCATCCTCCCTGTAATTTTTCTAGAAGTATAGATCTTTCTCATATAGATGAAGATGAAGATTATTGTTTAGTTGGTCCAGGAGCAAAAAGAGGTCTTGAGTTCGTTTTTCCAGATGTTAAGTTTTCAAATAATTCTATAATGGAAAAATTTATTGTGTCTGTTAAGAAACATCAGTATGAGTTTTTTGATTTAAAAGATTCTGACTTATTTTGGTTTCAAAATAATTTAGAACGTGGTGGTAAATTAACTACATTTGGAACTGAAATAACCTTCTGTCAATTTAATTGCTTTTTAGGAATTAAAGATAATCCAAAAGCTCAAGAAAAAAGAATGCTTCCATTAACCTTTGATTCATTTTTTGATATTGCTAGTCAAATAGAAGAAAAAAAGAGTGGGTCCACATTAGATAGTTTTTTTGTATAAGGATTTGATATGAAATCAGTTATTGCCGCTCCATTTATTCCAATATCGTTTCAGTTAGCAAGTCATAGAGCTGCACAAGGAGTTATATATGCAGACTTGCTTAAACAAAGTAGACATTGTGATGATATAACAGTTAGTCTTTCAAGACCTAGCGTGCAAGGAGAGAAGGCTAAAGAAGAAAACAAAACCGAAGACTTTAATAAATATGATAGATTATACATGTATCATGGAAACGACCGTAAAGCTGATTCTACTGATTTGAATTTCTTTGGTGGTGTTAGAGAATTTCCACACGCATATAATATTAGAAATATATCATGGTTTAAAGGAGAAGTTTATTCCATTGATTATAATATGCCAGATTATGCTACAATGCTTGAAAATAAGCTTAACCATTTCGAAAACAAGCACGGCAAAGAAGGAATTATAAAAGAATTTCTTGAAGTCGATGTCGCCAATTTAAGAGAAATGCAAAAAAGAGCTATTGTTATTAAACCAAAAGGTCCATGGGATAAGTTAGTTGTTGGAGATAGCCATGCTATATGCATGTATAGGCCAGGATGGAATATAAATTCAGTTCCTTATAAAACACTCCATGGCGCCCTTGAAATGGGACTTGAGTCCTTTATTGAGCCTGGAATAAATCATGTAGAATTTTATTTTGGTAATATCGATATAAGACATCATATATGTAGATTTGATGATATGAAAGCTGCTGTAAATAATTTAGTAGATCGTTATGTAAAACAAGTAAGTGAGATGAAATATGAAACTAAAGCCATCTATGAATTACTTCCTATTGAAAATACACGACGAAATATCCCAAAAAGCGGCCATTACAATGGGACATCATATTATGGCTCGTGGGAAAACAGGGATACCGCACGTAAATATTTTAAAGAGAGATTGTGTATTAGCACTAAAGGAACAGATATCAAAATTAAAGAATGGATAACTCCTGAATTTTATAATGCAGAAGGAGAGATGGATTTTAAAGTAATGGAAAAACCAAAATCTGTTCATATATCTAGAGAATATTATCCATATTGGCAGGGGTTAGAATATAATGGAATTGAAAGATCTACATTAGAGGATTTATTTGTATGAAACACGCTAGTATAATACCACTTATAGGAGGAGAAGTTCTAGCTTCTGATGAAGTGTGGGGAAATAGACCTGAGTATATTTTAAGTTATTCACCATTTGAAGCAAATGAATCTCATTTATTAAATTATTATAATAATGAAGTTCCTTATTATCTTCTTGATAAAGGTGGCTCTTTTCCTTATCCAATTGATGTTGTTTCTTCAGTATGTCCATGCGCTGGTCTAAGTCAATATCATCATAAAGCTGGAGAAGATAATCAAAATAATCAATGGATGGAAAAGACTGCTAATTATGTTTTAGGCGAGGTAAAGCCACTAGTGTTCTGGGGTGAGAATGCCCCAGCGCTAGCAGGGAAGATTGGTAAATTCATGCTTGATAAATTAAGAGATATTTCTCTTAAGAATGGTTATGGAATGAGTTTATATTTAACTAAAAATATATTACATGGTGTTCCTCAATTCAGAAAAAGATCGTTTTATTTCTTTTGGAACAAAAAAGAATTTGGAGAAAAAACACCACTGCTTCAATATTTTAATAGACCCCATGATAAAATTGAAGATGTTATTACTGGTGTTACTAGCAATTTTCAGATGGAGCCAATCAACTCTAAAACACCATCAAAAGATGATCCATATTATAGATATATGTTAGAAGAAATACATGGTGGCATAACTCATCGTGAGTTTTTTGATGTTCTTGAAACAAAGAATGTTAGAGGAAATGATATAGAGTCTTTAATCGAAAGAGCCGGTTATACATATGATGTTGTTGGAGAATGGATGGCTAAAAATGGATATGATAGAGAAGTTCCAAAATGTAATAGAAAATTTCATAAATTAGCAGCCGGCGGTAATATTATGAGAAGGGGAACTATTATACCAAAAGATTATATTGGAGCTTTTGTTGGGCATTATCCAAATGTTCTGACTCATCCATATGAAGATCGCTATATAACATATAGAGAAGCAATGACTATTATGGGTTTACCAGCTGATTTTGAGCTATTAAATCCAACTAAATCGGTTAATCACATTTGCCAAAATGTTCATTATAAAACATCAAAGGATATGGCAACAGAAATAAAGAATGTGATTGATGGTAATCGTGAATTCATCGAGACAGATTACTTATTTCAAAGTAATTTGAATAAGTCTCATGATAATTGGAATGAAAAACAAAACACACTAGAAACATTTTTTGAATAAGGAAAAAATAATGGCAAAATTAATTAAAAAGAACACTGGTAAACTATATGCTCATTTAGTTGTAGATGAGTCTGGATCTATGATGGCTGATAGAAATCAAACAGTAGAAGCTCTTAATGAGTATTTGACATCGGTTGACCAAGAAAGCACATCAGTATCTATTACATTCTTTGAAGGTGATAAGATCAAAAATGTCTGTGAATGTGTTTCACCAACAGAAGCTAAGAGACATGTTGATGAATATCAACCAAATGGTATGACAAACTTGTTTGATGCTATTGGCGAATCAATTAAGTTTATTGATAAGAAAGTAAAGCTTGAAAAGAATGAAGCTGTAGCTTTTGTCGTAATAACAGATGGCCATGAAAATCATTCTAAGGAATTTAAGGCTGATGATATTAAGAAGCTTATTTCTCAGAAAGAAAATGATGATTGGCTTATGATTTATCTTGGTGCTGATCAAGATGGCTTTGCTGCTGGTATGAATTATGGTTTTAAAGGCGATTATTCTGCTACATTTAATAAGTCTAATTTGAGAGGTACATTTAGTGATCTTGCTTCTAGAAATTCGGCTTTTGCTGCTTCTTCTGCTTCAGTAGGATCTGCCGCAGCAAAGATGGACGCAATATATAGCGATTCTGATAGAAAAGAACTTGTGAAAAATAAAAATACAAGTACTTCTAAAGCTTCAGCCTAAACTATATAAATATTTGTAAGGACTTTATTATGAAAGATGATGAAATGAATAAAACAACAAAACCTGGAATCAAATTTACGATATTTCCAGACGAATCCCCAAATTACAAATATAATGAGAATAAATATATTGATGAGATGCAACAATATGTTGACTCAACTTATCAAGAACATTATTCTTCAAACAAGTATCAAGCCACGGAGTTCATTTTGGACTCCGGTCACGGCACTGGTTTTTGTATGGGAAATATTTTAAAATATGCTCAAAGATATGGGCGAAAAGCTGGGTATAATCGTAATGATCTTTTAAAAATTATTCATTACACAATGATACAATTACACAACCATGATGTAAATAACTTAGGGAATAAAAAAGAATGAGTGAAGAACAAAAAGAAGAACAAGCACCAAATCAAGGATTTCAATTAAAAGTTCCAATTGAAGAATTAAGAAAAAAGAAATTGTTCATTGCAACTCCTATGTATGGTAAATCTGCCTCACTTTAAAGTAATTTAAAGATGATAACTGGGTGAATTGCTGGGACGTCCCGCGTGGATTATCAGCAGCCAAGCCATTGAAAAATGGAAGGTTCAACGACTATCCGAAAGGAGTAGAAAACAAGTACATGGTTTTCGAAGCGCCCAGCTCCCAATAAATTGGGATGAAGATATAGTCTAATCTTTATAGCAATATAAAGCAGCGAAAGCGGTATAGATATTACGAATCTATGCGAATATAAATGGGAAATTGTGCAGGAATGTTTGCTAGATCGATTGCAGATCTTTCTGCTATGTGCGCCCAATATCAAATTCCATTACAGATGTATTTTCTTTTTAATGAATCTCTTGTCACTCGTGCAAGAAATTATTGTTGTGATGAATTCATGAGATCTGGCGCGACTCATCTTATGTTTATCGATTCTGACATTGGATTTGATCCAAAAGATGTATTAGCTCTTTTAGCTCTTCAGACTGACGAATCAGAATATGATGTAATTGGTGGGCCATATCCGAAGAAGTGTATTTCGTGGGAAAAAATTAAACTTGCTGTAGATCGTGGTGTTGCTGATGATGACCCAAATGTTCTTGAAAAGTATGTTGGTGATTATGTATTTAATCCAAAACAGGGCAGTGGTTCGATTTCTCTTCATAAGCCAGTAGAAGTTTTAGAAATTGGAACTGGTTTCATGATGATCAGACGTAAAACATTTGAAGATTATATGAAGTCTTATCCAGAAAAAAGCTATAAACCAGATCATGTTAGAACAGAACACTTTAGTGGTGATAGAGAAATTCATATGTTCTTCCAGGCTGCAATTGATCCAGATTCTAGAAGATATTTGTCTGAGGATTACCTTTTCTGTTATGATGTGCAAAAAGCAGGTGGTAAAGTCTGGTTCTGCCCATGGATGAAGATGAATCACGTTGGCACTTATATATTTGGAGGGTCGTTACAAGATTTAGCTTCTATTGGAGCTTCTGCAACAGCAGATCCAAGTCAGTTAAAGAAGAAAACAAATAGATCTACAAAAGATTTATCTAGTTCTAAAATAGAATAAAGGAATACTTATATAATGACAAAAGAAAAGAAAAAGCTTAAAGTATTGACAAATAAAGCTTATCATGATATAATAAAATCTAAGAATAGAAAATTTATTATTGAAAAAGATGGTGATAGAGAAGCAATAGGCAATACTATTACATCTTGGTTTGATGGATATGATGCTGCTTTTGCTGGTGTGGGAAACAGTGGTGTAATGATTTATAATTTGAATGGTTTAGTTTGGCCATTGATATTAGATATAGAATATAAAAATGAAAAAACTAATATTTGGTCGAATTTTTTTAAAAAATGGAGTGCATAAAATATGAAAATTTCTGAAAATACGCTTAGTATACTTAAAAACTTTGCGACTATTAATCCATCATTATCAGTAAAAGCTGGTAATGTTCTTTCTACTATTTCTCCACAAAAAACTATATTTGCTAAAGCAACTATAGATGATAGTTTTCCAAAGGATTTTGCTGTATATGAAGTATCAAAATTTCTTGGGGCAATGAGTCTTTTTGGTGATCCTGAAATTGAATTTTTTGATGATCATATGAAAATTAGTGAAAATAAAAAAGCTATTAGATATGTATACACAGACCCAACGATGGTTATTTCTCCTCCTAATAAAGAAGTGAGTCTTCCTTCAGTAGATATTGTATTTAATCTTACAAGTGATGATTTAAATAAAGTGCAAAGAGCATTATCTGTTCTTAAGGTTCCTGAGATGTCGATTGTTGGCGAAGATGGTACAATTTATGTTAAAGCCATGAATAATAAGTCTTCTTCTTCAGATTCTTTTTCTATTGCTGTTGGTGTAACAGAAAAAGCTTTTAATATGATTTTTAAAGCAGAAAATCTCAAGCTTATGAATAATGATTATGAAGTAAGTTTATCATCAAAAGGTATTTCGCAGTTTAAATCGAATTCTATTGTTTATTGGGTTGCAACAGAAGCGCAATCTAAATATGAAGAATAAAATGAAGATTACAAATTTTAGTAAATACATTAAAGAAACAACATTTGAACCAAATGTTGAATTGACTATTGATATATCAATTAGAGAATTATTAGATTGCTCTAATGAGCAGATTGGTGAAGAAATTAGAAAATCTATTACTGATGAACTGTATGATAACAAATGAATAATACTTTATATAAAAAAATAGATGGTATAGATATTTATTCAATACATGGTGTTGATGAAGAAAGTTTTATACCAAAAGTAAGATTTTATATGTTTGAAAATAATAGAAAAAGATTTTTTAAATGTGAATATAATTTAAGTAAGGTTATAGATCCAAATGATAGAGCAGAAAAAGAATTAATAAAAATTATTGATGAAGAACTTTCTGCAGAAATTAAAAAATATATAAAATGATTAGGATAAGTGATGAACAATATTATGAAAGAACTTGTGTGGACCGAAAAATATAGGCCACATCGTGTACAGGACACCGTACTTCCTGAAGATTTAAAAAAGACTTTTCAAAAATTCGTTGATGATAAACAAGTTCCAAATTTGCTTTTAGCAGGTGGTTCTGGTGTAGGTAAAACTACAATCGCTAGAGCAATGTTAGAAGAAATAGGATGTGACTATATAGTTATCAATGGATCATTGAGTGGCAATATCGATACACTTAGGAATGAGATATCTGATTTTGCTTCTTCTGTTTCGTTTCAGGGTGGTCGAAAATATGTTATTCTTGATGAGGCAGATTATTTAAATCCCAATAGTTTTCAGCCTGCCCTTCGTAATTTTATGGAAGAGTATTCGAAGAATTGTGGATTTATTCTCACATGCAATTTTATTAATAGAATTTTAAAACCACTTCAGTCTAGATGCAGTGTAATACCTTTTAGAATTGAAAAATCAGACAAACCAAAAATAGCATCTCAATTTTTCAAAAAAGCTTGTGGAATTTTAGATAGTGAAAATATATCATATGATAAAGCTACAGTAGCTGAATTAGTTAATGTTCATTTTCCAGATTGGAGAAGAGTCATTAACGAGTTGCAGAGATATTCTGTTAATGGTAGTATCGATTCAGGTATTTTTATTAATGTGTCTGAAGATAATTTTAAGATTCTTATAGAATCATTGAAAACTAAAAATTTTACAAACATGAGAAAATGGGTTAGTGATAATTCTGATATAGATACTACTTCGATATTTCGTAAGTTCTATGATATGGCATATGATTATATTAAGCCATCCAGCATCCCTCCACTCGTTTTAATCATTGGTGAATACCAATATAAAGCTGCTTTTGTAGCAGATCAAGAAATAAATCTTGCTGCGTGTCTTACACAAATGATGGTGGAGTTAGAATGGAAATAATTTCTAGACAGTGTTTTATATGTAAAGAAATAATTCAGTCGTCTGATCCAGCTAAACTTGAAATGAAAGTTCTAGATGAAAATGATAAGTCTATAACTATTAGCAAATTTGTATGTGATGATTGTGAAAAGTTTATGGAATACATGGTAGAAAAAACAGAAGGATTATATAATGAGTGAAAATCCTTTTGATTATGTAACAAGTATTCTTAAAACTAAAAAGCATCTTATTGATACATCTGATGACAAAGAAGCTTCTGAAAAAAACTATAATCCATTTTTGACAAATAGAGCTTTGTCGTTTTATGCTGATAGTATTCTATATGCTAATGAGATGAATATGCATGGAGATTTAGATCATCATATGCAGTATTCGTATTTTATAAATAACATCAGGAGCATGAGTAGAAAACATGTTTGGTTGAAGAAACAAAAAGATGATGATATTGATATGGTGAAAAACTTCTTTAAAGTTAATCATAAAAAAACATTAGAAATCATGGCTTTTCTTTCTGACGATGATTTGAAACAAATAAAAAAAGCAATAAGAACAGGTGGAGTTTCAAAATGAATATAGTAGATTCTCTAATAGAAGTTACATTAAAGAATGACGAAGACTTCTTGAAGATAAAAGAAACGTTGACAAGAATTGGTATTGCATCTAGAAAAACAGATACCTTATATCAATCATGCCATATTTTACATAAACGCCAAAAATACTTTATTACACATTTTAAAGAATTATTTCTTTTAGACGGTAATGAAGCTAACTTTGATGAAAACGATGTAGCAAGAAGAAATACTATTATTAAGCTTCTTGAAGAATGGAAGTTACTAGATGTAGTTAATCCAGAGTCTATAACTGAGCCATTAGCGACTATGAATCAAATAAAAATAATTCCTTTTAGTGATAAAACTAACTGGAATTTAGTAGCAAAATACACAATAGGAAAAAAGAAGTAGGACAACAAAGATGAAAAATACATTACTTATATTAGTGTCTGTGATGTTTGGATATATGATGGTTCCTGAAATAGCTTCAGCAGCAAAGAAATGTGCTCAATCTTATTATACCGTTCCTAATGGTGTTCGTAAAATTACCATTACTTCTACTTATAGAGGAAAAGTAGTTTTAAACCATACTCTTTCTGTTAGACCAAAGCAAAGATTTGTTGTAAAATCAGCTAATTAACATTGACATTTACTGTCTTTTTTATTATAATATAAGTAAAGCTGAAGTAAAGGAAGTGAATGTCTGAATTTTATACTAATGTATTCCAACATAAAAATTATATACTTGTTAAAGGTTATAAAAACGGAAATAAAGTAGAAAAGAAAATTAAGTTTAAACCTTACTTTTTTGTTCCTACAAAAAAAGAATCTAAATACAAAACATTATTTGGTGAAAACGTAGACAGAATCGATTTTGATACTATCTATGATGCCCGTAATTTCATTAAAAAATATAATGATGTAGATAGTTTTAAAATATATGGCTATAGTCATTACTTATATAATTATCTTTATGATTCATATTCAAATATAAAATATAATACTAACGATATTTCTATTGTTACAATTGATATTGAAACTGTTTCTGATGACGGTTTTCCAAATATTAAAACAGCAAATAAAGAAGTGACTGCTATATCTTTGCGTAAAAAAGATCATGTTGTTGTTTTTGGCTGTGGTGATTATAAAGAGCATAAACCAAATGTTCGTTATATAAAATGTGCAGATGAAGCTGATTTATTAGATAAATTTCTTAAAGTTTGGAATTCTCCATATTATTCTCCAGATGTAGTTACTGGTTGGAATATAGAATTTTTTGATATACCATATTTAGTTAATAGAATTACTAGAATTCTTGGTTATGATAGAGCCGAAGAGCTTTCACCATGGAGAATTTTAGATGAAGTTAATAATAGTTATATTGATGATATAAGTCAGTGTTATATATTAGCTGGTATTTCTACTCTTGATTATTTGCAAGTTTATAAAAAGTTTAGTTTTAAAAACCAAGAATCGTATAAACTAGATTTTATAGCTCAAGTCGAACTTGGTGAGAGAAAAATAGATTATTCTGAATATGGCGATCTTCAAAGTTTATATAAAAACAATTATCAAAAATTTATTGAATATAATATTCATGACGTTGATCTTGTTTATAGATTAGATGAAAAGCTGAATTTTCTTTCTCAGATTTTTACAATCGCATATGAGACTCTTACAAATTATTTAGATGCTTTTACATCAGTTAGAATGTGGGACACTATTATCCACAATCATTTGAGAGATTCTAATATAGTCATTCCTCATAATATGAAGAATACTAAGAGCTATCAAATCGAGGGCGGCTATGTTAAAGAACCAATTCCTGGTATGTATAAATGGGTTGGCTCTTTTGACCTTGACTCGCTGTATCCGCATTTAATCATGCAATACAATATATCTCCAGAAACATTAGCGAGTTATGATCCTAAATTTAGAGACAATTCATCAATTTTAGACGAAATAATAGATGGAAAATTAGAGAAATACCAAGATGTAGTAAAAGCATTTAGTAATAATCAAACTTTTACACCAAATGGCTGTTTCTTTAAAAAAGATAAGTCTGGCTTTCTTCCAATACTTATGAAAAAAATGTATGATGATCGTAAACGATACAAAGAACTTATGATTGAAGCAAAAGGATTATATGAAACAACTAAAGATCCAAAGTACAAATATGAAATTTCTAAATATCATAATATGCAATTAGCAAAAAAGATTATTTTAAACTCGGCTTATGGCGCTTTATCGAATGAATATTTTAGATGGTTTTCTCTTGCTTTAGCAGAAGCTATAACTTCTTCAGGACAATTATCTACAAAATGGATTGATAATAGAATTAATAAGTATCTAAATAAGGTTTTGAATACAGATAAAGATTATGTTATTGCTGCTGATACAGATTCAATATATGTTAATTTCGAAGAGCTTGTAAATAGAGTCTGTTCAGAAAAAAGTACAGAAGAAATTATAGACTTTATTGATGTTTCTTGTAAAAAGAAAATAATACCTTTTATCGACAAGAGCTATGAAGAATTAGCAGATGTCATGAACGCATATGAACAAATGATGCATATGAAAAGAGAGTGTATAGCTAATCGAGGTATATGGACAGCTAAAAAGAAATATGTTTTGAATGTGTTTGATGATGAAGGAGTTAGATTATCAGAACCAGTACTTAAAATTAAAGGGATTGAATCTGTTAGATCATCTACACCAATGAAATGTCGTGACAAAATAAAAGATGCTATTAAAATTATAATGGAAGATGATCAGAAAAAGCTTTGGAATTTCATATCCAATTTTAAAACAGATTTTAACAGCATGAATTTTGAAGACGTTGCAACTCCAAGTGGAGTTAAAAATATAAATGAATATGCTGATTCTGCTAAGTTATATAGAACTGGAACTCCAATGCATGTTAGAGCATCTATTCTTTATAATAAAATGGTAGATGATCATAATCTTTCTAATAAAGTGGAAAAGATTAAGAGTGGTGATAAAATAAAATATTGTTATCTTAAAGTACCAAATCCTCTACATGAAAATGTTATTGGAACTCATGGAGAATTGCCTGAAGAATTTGGGTTAACATCATTCATTGATTATGATAAGCAATTTGATAAATCATTTGCAAATCCAGTGAAAAAAATAACAACAAGTATTGGATGGACGCTTGAAAAAACTGCGACATTAGATGAATTTTTTGGATAGGATATAATAATGAAAGATGATGACTGGGATTTTGGTTTTTCTGCTATAGATGAAACAAATTTAGAAGCAGTATCAAATAAAGAAAAAGAATTAAATGATAAACGAGTTAAAACAACTAATAAATTATTTAAAATAGAAAAAATGATAATGCCATTAATAGAAAAACTTATGAAAGATGATGATAAGCCATATATACATTGGCCAAATAGAAAAGAAGTATTAGAAAAATATAAAAAAGAATTATTGTTATTGCTTAATGAATAAGGAAATTAAATGAACGAACTCGTAAAAAAACTTTTAAAAAACTCTACTATTAAAGAAACTGCAATTCTTACTGAATCAAAAGTATACGGTAAGAAAGATATGATTCCAACACCAGTGCCAATGGTTAATGTTGCTTTATCTGGCAGAATTGATGGAGGACTTTCTCCTGGCCTTACAGTATTAGCCGGTCCATCAAAGCATTTCAAATCTGCTTTTTCTCTTTTAATTGGCTCAGCTTATCAAAAGCAATATCCAGAAGGAGCTATTTTGTTTTATGATTCAGAATTTGGAACCCCAGAATCTTATTTCGATTCTTTTGAAACAGATAAAATAAGAACTGTTCATACACCAATTACAGATATTGAAAAACTTAAGCATGATTTGATGACTCAGTTAAATGGTTTAGAGCGTGGTGATAAAGCTTGTATTATAATAGATTCGATTGGTAATTTAGCATCTAGAAAAGAAATTGATGATGCATTAGATGGAAAAGTTGTAGCTGATATGACTAGAGCCAAAGCCATGAAATCTTTATTTAGAATGATAACTCCACACCTTACTTTAAAAGATATTCCAATGATGGTTGTGAACCATACGTATAAATCATTGGAAATGTATAGTAGAGAAGTTGTTAGTGGCGGATGTGTTGTAGAAGGCACTAAGATATTGACTGCTAATGGTTTAAAATCTATTGAAAATATAACTATTGATGATTTTGTTGAAACATTAGAAGGTAATAAAAAAGTAACACACACTTGGAACCCTCAGACATTAGAAGAAGGATTTAAAGAGTGTTATGAAATTGAATTTGATGATGGACATAAATGTACTGTATCACACGATCATAGATTTTTAACATCTGATGGATGGATTGAAGCCAAGAATTTAGTAGAAAACACCAGAATAATAAATATCGGCACCAACAAAAAAGGAACCGATATATGTTACACAGCAGATATAGCAATATAGTCTATTTAATTAAAATTGATAGAAATAGATTTCCAAACAGGTATATTGGAAGCAAATCTAATTGTATTATTAGAAATAATAAAATTTATGATTCTAGAAACAACGAATATTTTGGATCCTCTTGTGATCCAGAATACAAAAATATAGTTGAATACTGTGATTATGAAATAGAAATTTTAGAAAGTTTTGATTCATACGAAAAGTGTTTAGAAAAGGAAAAAGAACTTCACATTTTTTATGGTGTTGTCGCATCACCTGAATATTTTAATAAATCGATTGCGACTATTAGTAATTATTTAGATTCAAATTATGCTACATATAAAAATCTAGAGACTGGAAAAATTGCAAGACTTCCAAGAGATCATCCTAGAGTTTTAAATAATGAGTGGGTAGGTGTGACAAAAGGCAGGAAGCTGAGTGAAGAACATAAAGCATCTATATCTAATAATATATCAGGAGAAAAAAATCCATTTTATGGAAAAAAACATTCTAAAAAAACAAAAAAACTCATATCTAATAAAAATTTAGGAAGCGTTCGTTCCAAAGAAGTAAAATTAAAAATGAGTTTAGATAGAATGGGCATTCCTAAATCAGAAGAACATAAAAAAAAGATAGGAAGAAAAGGTTTTCTTATGTTAAAAAACATACAAGATGGAAGATGCATTAGAATAAAAATTAAAGATATAGAGAAATATGATTTGTCTGTTTGGAAAAATCCTTCTTCTATTAAACAAAAAAGAGAAGTCTGTTTTATTTGTGGAATAGAAAGTACTGTTGGAAATATAAAAAGATGGCACAACGAAAGGTGTAAAAAGAATGAAAATTAAAAGTGTTAAAAGTGTGGGAAACAAAAATGTATATGATATATCTGTAGAAGATGTACAACACTATGCTTTAGAAAATGGAGCCATTACTCATAATACTGGAGTGATGTATTCTGCTGATACTGTATGGATCATAGGTAGACAACAAGAAAAGGATTCTGATAAAGCTCTGGCTGGGTACAATTTCATAATTAACGTTGAAAAATCTAGATTTGTAAAAGAAAAATCAAAAATTCCTATTACCGTCAATTTTGATGGTGGCATTAGTAAATATTCTGGATTATCAGAAACAGCTGTAGATGGTGGATATTTAACAAAAGTAAAGATTAGTAGATCTAATGGTCTTCAAGCAGTAAATAAAAATACTGGAGAGTTAATCGGTGAACCTATGTTAGAAAAAGATATTAAAACAAACTTTAGATTTTGGAAGAATCTATTTGAAAATACAGATTTCAAAGAACATATTTACAATAAGTATGCGATTGGAACTGGTAATATAATGTCTAATGATGAAGAAGTAATAGAAGATGAGTTGGAAAATGAAGAAGATTAATATAAAAGATCATGTAAATAATGATCAAGTAGTTACATTTTTATATTACAGAGATGGTGAATTGTGGTATAATACAGAAAAGGGTTTTATCTTTCCTGTACCGATTTCTGATATAGGAAATGCAACATTTAATGCAAAAGATAAAGCTATTTTGTTTATGAGGTATATTAGAAAGTATGCTAAAGCTATGGAAAGTGAAAATGAGTGTTAGAAAGAACAATACTATCAAATTTAATCTTTAATAAAGATTATTCTAGAAAAGTAATACCGCATTTAAAAGATGAATATTTTTCTGATAGAAAATATAAAGCAATTTTTCATATATTAAATTCTTATATTGGAAAATATAATCAACCACCTTCTATTGAAGCATTAAAAGTTGATATATCTGGAAAAGAAGGGCTGCCAGAAAATCTTTATTATGAAATCGTAGAAGAATTAGAACATTTTAAACCAAGCGAGAGTGAAAATGATTCTCAATGGCTTCTTGATACTACTGAGAATTTTTGTCAAGAAAAAGCATTGTATAATGCTATTATGAATTCTATTTCTATTATTGATGAAAAAGAGAAAAAAGATGGTCTATTAAAAGGAGCAATTCCTCAACTTTTATCAGATGCACTTGGCGTATCGTTCAATAATTCTATTGGGCATGATTATATTGAAGATTCTGATGATAGATTTGATTTTTATCATAGAAAAGAAGAAAAAGTTCCTTTTGATTTAGATTATTTTAATAAAATAACAAGAGGTGGTTTATCAAGAAAATCTCTTAATGTTATTTTGGCAGGAACTGGGGTTGGCAAAAGTTTGTTTATGTGTCATTGCGCAGCAGCAAATTTTATTCAGGGAAAAAATGTTCTTTATATTACTTTAGAAATGTCAGAAGAAAAGATTGGTGAAAGAATTGACGCCAATCTTTTAGATATTCCTATTACTGATTTTGAAACAATACCAAAATCTATTTATCAAAAAAGAATTGATAAAATAAAAGAAAAGTCTATAGGTAGACTAATAATTGAAGAATATCCAACTGCTTCTGCCGGAGCAGCTCATTTTAGAGCTCTTTTGAATGAGTTGAAATCAAAAAGAAATTTTATACCAGATATTATCTATATTGATTATTTGAATATATGTATTTCATCAAGGATTAAACAAGGCTCTAATGCTAATTCATATACATATGTAAAAGCTATTGCTGAAGAATTAAGAGGGCTCGCTGTTGAATGTAATGTGCCAGTAGTAACAGCAACTCAAACTACTAGAGGTGGATATAACTCATCTGATATTGATCTTACTGACACATCAGAAAGTTTTGGTTTACCAGCAACAGCTGATTTGATGTTTGCTTTGATTTCAACAGAAGAATTACAAGAAATGAATCAAATTATTGTAAAACAACTTAAAAATAGATATGCAGATCCTACAATGTATAGAAGATTTGTGATTGGTGTAGACAGGCCAAAGATGAGACTTTATGATGTTGAGGGTTCAGCTCAAGATATTATGGATGGCCCTGTTTTTGATGATACAGAATTTGGTCAAAAATTTGATAAAGAGAAGTTTAATGATGTTCTTGTATAAATAAAAGAAAACATTATAAAGGATTCTTTCAATGAGTGGCATGGATAAATATTCAAAATTTTTAGATAATCAACAGGATTATGTTTCGCCTTTTCAATCAACTCGAGTGTCAAAAACTTCGGTTGAAGCTGCTAAAGAAGTTAAGAATATAAGAGACAGCACTGGAAAATCTAATTATAAGAAATTAGAAGAAAGTAAACCCGGTCCTGATAATTCTGCTGCTCATCATATGATTAATAGATTAAAAAATCGTGGATGGCATGAGAAGCATGGTGTTGATGATAAAACTACTGATGAATATACGGTATTGTCTCATCCAGCTAAAGGTAGAGCTAATCATGAATATTATATTGATAATGATGGGAAGCATTTTTATCATTTCCATCATAAAGATGGAAAAACTAATATTGATGCAGGGGTTTCTAATACACTTGGCGCTCATTTAAAACATATGAAATATGATGATAAGATGAAAAAAGAAGAAGTTGAGTCTGAGTCTGATTTAATTCAAATGGATGAGGCTGCAGTTGGAGCAGCCGGTAAAGCTTTAGTAGGAGGTCTTTCTAAAATTGCAGGCCATATTGCTAGACATGCTGGTACTGTTGTTGATAAAGATAGAGAATATACAGATAAAGCGGCTGGTGGTATTAAAAAAGCTTTGGGAACAGTAGGTCATGTAGATTTGTTAACTCATAGTCTTGGAAGCACCGGAACTTTTTCATTGCAGGCAGGTTTTCTTAGAAGAAAAGATGAAAATGGAAGAGAAACTGGGCCACATAAGTTTAATCTTAGAGTTAGACACGATAATTGGAGAACTGGACAAAGAACAGTTCGTGACCTTGTCGGTCGTGAATATGAAAAAAAGGCAGTAAAGAGTAATGATAATAGAACATTTAAACCAAGATTCAGATTCGGTCGTGGTCTAACAAAAGATAAACAAACAACTGCTGATTCACAACCTAAGCCGGAAAATACTCAGCCAGAACAACAAAAACCACAGGCTTATGATGCTTTTGCTGATAAATCTAAAAGTGATGAAACATCTGGCGAAGATAAAGCCAAAAAGAAAATAAAGAAATTTTCATCTATGAAAGCACCGAAAGATAATACATAATGCATATAACTATAATATTTGATAAAGGTGAAGATAACGAAAAAACTGGAACTCTTGAGTTGACTGATGAAGCAATAGAACATTTTAGACAGCTTGGAATACCTGCCATAGAGCAATCAATAGAAGAATGCATCAGAAGAATGTTGGAGACATATTACAATGACTAAAGAAGATTATTCTAAAAAGATATTAAAAACTTTGATGTCTAGCCCAAAGTATCTTAAAGAACAGGGTGCAAATGATTTAATTAGTAATATTTTTTCTAATATTATGAAAAAATTAAATGGAGCTAAGAAAGCTGAAGTTTCAGGCACTAATAGTAAAACATCACCATTAAATCGTGACCCAATTAAAACAAAACCAGTTAAACCAGCTACTTCAACTAGAGATGCTGTTGATAAAGCTATAAAAGATAATAATAATACAACTGCATCAGATGCTCGAAATGTAGCTGGCCAAAATAGAGTTGCTGTTCCTGTAAGAGGGCCGGTTTCAACCAAAACAAATTCGCGTGTTACTTCGTCAGGAGCACCTGCAACTAACGGCAAACCACCATTTTCTGGTATGCCAGGTAAGCAAGGACCAGATGCTAGTAATGATGGTCTTCAAAAGACAGTTAGAGCTCCTACAGCAGTTCCACCAGCAACTACACCAAGGCCAGGATTACAAAGTAGGCGTATGCAAGCTCCACCAAGAGGTATAGCTGGAAATGCCCCACCTGGAGATCAGCATCCCGGTGTTGATAATGGAACAGATCAAAAAATTAGAGATAATGCTGCAAGAACATTATCTAATACAGAAGTAGCTAAACGCGTGGCCCGCGAAAAGGCATCTAGAGTAGCTAATATTGGAAGAGATAGAACGCCAAATCGTTCTAGATCACCTGCTCCAACAGCAGCAGCAGTACCAGTATCAAATAGTCCTACTCCAGATAATTATGCAGCTCCATCTACAAATGATGTTAAAGCAGCTACTTCTAGAGCATCTAGACCTACTAATATTATGCCAAGTAGATCTACTTCTAATACAACTAAACAGGTTAAAAAAGTAGCAAAGAAACAGAATTCTGGTTATAAATCAAATTATAAAGGTGCCCAGGGACAAAAATCTGTTTCATTAGCACAGATAAATAAAGGTGTAAGAACACGTAAACAAGGGAGTGACAGGTAATGGAATTAGTAACACTATCAATAGTTTTTATGGTTGGATTGTTTTTAGGATGGTTTGTCCTAAAGCGCCCAGCTTGGGCTGAAACATTCTGGGCATGGGCTTCAGGATTGTTTAGCTAATACAAATAAGATGGAGAAGAAATACGTATTTCTTCTCCTATTTTGTATACAGACAATTAGAAATGTATTATAATGACTAATGAATATTATTGCAAATGGTGTGAACAAAAAGTTGATAAGAAACAACACCATTTATATTGTAGTAAGAATCCAGATGGCAGTGATAATTATGCCAAATTAAAAAAAAGAAATAAAGATATATATGAGAAGCATTGCAGAAAAAAACTTGCAAAAGCTGCTCATACTCCAGAAGCCAAATTAAAAAGAAAAAAAACAGTAAAGAAAAATTGGGAAGCTGGTGTATATGATAATGTGGATTTTGGATCTAGATTTGAAGGAAAAAAACACAGTCTAAGTCTAAGATTAAAACAATCAATTGGAATGGTTAGGTTTTGGAAAAAGCAAGAACCTCAATTGCTACAAAATAGTTTGGAGAAGCACAATGTTATATCTCCAAATTTATCAACTAATATTAATCAACACAAAACAGTAATAGGAGGTGAATTTTTCGAAGAAGACTTTGTAGACTATATAGAAGAATATGATCCATTTAAATAAGGAGATAAAAAATATGTTGAAAAAAGATAACGAAAAAATTGGTAAGAACACTCCAGAGAATTATAAATATCTGGTAGTATATTATGATTATCTTAAAGAAAAGCATAAATCTATTGATTTAAAAATACAAAATTTTTATAATTCTTTTAAAGACGAAGAATTGAAAAAAATGAAAATACAAAGACTTCATTTGAAAGATGAAATGACCTATTATCAAAACTTAATAGAGGAATCATAAATGGCAAATATTAATAAATCAGAAAATATTATCTTAAAATATGAAGATAATAAAATTAAAATCATTGGAACTCAAATCAAAGCAGTTCTAGATATTGAATCTGGCGAATTAAGAAAATTATATTTTGGAAATGAAGGACATGGAACTTTGCACGTTCAAATTATAGACGAAAAAGATATGTTTACAATTCCGAAAATATAGTATATTATATAATTCAAGCTGGTGTAGCTCAATGGCAGAGCCACAGTTTTCCAAACTGTTGATGAGGGTTCGATTCCCTTCACCCGCTCCAAAAATTGGAACAGCCGAGCAGGACTGGTACACCATCGCAACCTTTGTCTACGGACTATAGCGTCGGTTAAAATACCTTTAATTCTAAATTATAAATCGGCTGTTTCATTTATAAATTATAGGACTCCATATGAAAATATATTCACATCGCGGAAACTTAAATGGAAAAGATCTAGAATGGGAAAACGATCCTTCTAGAGTTAAAGAAGCTTTATCCGAGAAATTTTATGTTGCTATAGATGTATATGCTGTCGATGGAATTCTTTATGGTAAAAATCCAAATCATCAAACAAGAAAGTTTTCTTTTGATTTTCTTCAGCAATATAAATATCAGCTTTTAATAAGAGCTGATAATTTTGATGCTATTAAGCTTATGAGAAGCAGAGACTTACATTATTATTGTATGGTAAATGATTCATATTCTATTTCTTCTAGAGGTTGGACTATTATGAACGAGGGCGATTCTGCGCAATATGACTATCTTACTATAATGCTTCATCCAGAAGAACATGGTTATTATGATCGGCAACATTTATGTGGAGTTGATAAGAAAAAATATAGAGATTCAATTGGAGCTATTGTAACAGATTATCCAAGAGAGTGGGTTAAAAATGTCATATAAAGTTATATGGCAAGATATAAAATCTGCTCCAGATCGTAAGATTCTTATGTGGAGAGAAGATACAAAAGATATGATTTATGATTTTCCTAAGAAGGATTATATTAATCATCCAGAGTATGCATATACTTTATGGACAGAAGCTCCAGAAACACCAAAAGTCGATAGATACAACGATATCCCATGTGATACAGAGCCAAATTTAAATGATTGATTTTTTTATTATATTATTTTCTTCATTATTTTTTGTATATTGTATGTCGTTTTGTTTTTGGTTGTTAAGATTAATGTTTCTTTTATCGAAAGATTCTAGGTGGTATCATGCTGTTTCTACACAAGATATAAACAAACAAAATGAATTAATAAAATATTATGCTAATATAATAAGTGGTAAACGATGATGATTGAAATAGGTGAAATGAGTAATACTGTTCCAAAATCTGCTTGGATTAATGTTTATAATCCAAAAGGATTACCTAATTGGAAAAAAGAAAAAATCAAAAAATTTAAATTGCAATCAAATCCGTGTTTTTATGAAACACGAGATAGAGCAAATGATATGGCTTATTCTAATTTAAATAGAGTAGCTCTTGTAAGGGTAGCATTAAAATGAAAGCAGAATATGTAGATCATATGGGAACGGATTTGTCTGTCGTAAATGCAGCAAGAGTTTCTTTCGCTAATGTTTCAACATGGGAAGTAGTTTCAGATGAAGCAAAAAAACTCAAAGATGCAGATAAAAGGCTCATTGATTTTCTTGGAAGAGGATGTACTAAAAAAGAATGGTCTTCATTAATTTCTGAAATAATTAATGAATATGATTCTATTAAAATAGAACATGCTTTAAATTCTCTAACACATATGGCAAAACATTGGGTACCTTTTACTCATACTGCTATTACTCTTAGAATGAAAGCTCCTGTTCCAATTAGAACACAGTGTTTTAAGCACAAACAAGGATTTACAGAAAGTGAAGAATCTAGGCGGTACATTAGGTCCATACCACAATTATATATCCCCGAATATTTACGATCAGCTCCAATTGGAGATAAGAAGCAAGGATCTGGTGAAAAACATAAAAATTCATCAAGGTTCATTGATCGTTATATCTCATCGTGCAAATCAGCAATTGACCTTTATATCGAAATGATCGATGATAGAATTTGTCCAGAGCAAGCTAGATTTGTTCTTCCTCAGGGAGTGGAAGTCAATTGGATATGGACCGGCAATCTTGCCTCTTATGCCAGATATTATAATCAAAGAATTGATTCTCATGCTCAAAAAGAATCTCAGTGGTTAGCTGAAGATGTTGGAAAAATTATTAGTGAACTGTTTCCTGTTTCGTGGGATGCACTTACTGCAAAATAAAGGTTGACATTTGTTAATGCACCTTATATAATACTAATTATCAAATGATATAGGATATAAAATGAAAACCTTTTTACTTATTGGATTGCTTGTGGCTGCAGGATTATTTTATCTTGGGTTAAAGTGGTTATGGGATAATATTGAAATTAAAAATGATGTAAATAACAAGGAAAAAAATGATGAATAGTATTAAATCTGTAATGTCGGCCGTTTTTGGGTTGGCTGTTTTTATGGCGGTAGTGACAGTAACTTTTGGTTCGTGGTACACTATTGATGAAACAGAACGTGGAGTAGTTCTTCGAAATGGAGCTTTTCAATCGATTGCTAATCCAGGTCTTGGATTTAAAACTCCATGGATTGAAGATGTGAATGTTATTTCACTACAAACAAAAGCCAGGCTTTGGGAAACCATGCCGGCATATTCTAGAGATCAGCAACCAGCTAATCTTCAAGTATCGGTGACTTATAAAATTCCCGCTGATAAAGTTGAAATGCTTTATAGGCAATTCCAGACTGAAGATAATATGGTCGCTCGATTGCTTGATCGAAAGCTGCCTGAAATTATTAAAGTCGTGTTTGGTCAATATACTGCTGTTTCTGCAGTTCAGAATAGAGAGCAAATGGCCATTAAGATCACAGAGCGAACAGCTGATATTATCAAAGGTCCTGTTGAAGTAGTATCTGTGCAAATTGAAAATATTGATTTTTCAGATGCATATGAGCTTTCAATCGAATCTCGGATGAAGGAAGAGGTTGAAGTTGAGCGTGTTCGTCAAACTGCCGAACGACAGAAAATTGAAGCTGAAATTACTGTGATTAAAGCTGATGCTGAAGCTAAGGCCGTGGTCGCTAAAGCTACTGCTGAAGCAGATGCTATTAGACTTCGTGGTGTTGCAGAAGCTTCTGCTATTGATGCTAAAGGTAAGGCTATTAGTCAAAATCCAATGATCGTTGAATTGACAAAAGCCGAACGTTGGAATGGAGTGACTCCGGTTACTGTTCTTCCTGGTGGAACGGTTCCATTCTTGGATGTTAATAAGTAATGAATATTTATGAATACAAAGAACAGTATTCATTCTTCACACAAGAAGCAAGAGTCGATAAGTTTAAATTAATTTTAGATAATTTGAAAAAGCTTGTCGACTCTGATCCTGAACTAATAGATTATTTAATTGAAGATGGATTATTAGATGCATTGATTGATATTGAATCTAATGATGGGTTTGGTACTGAAGGAATGAATATATAATGAAAATTAAAGTAATAACACCAGAAACCGATCAAGGTATTCGCCATAATGCGATATCTATTTTTTTGGCCGGAACTATTGAAAACGTAAAAGCATTTGATTGGCAATCAGAAATTATAGCTGATTTGTGTAAAACCAATTTTAAAGATGATATGGAAATTGATATTTTGAATCCAAGAGTCAAAAATTGGAATGAAAATCTCGAGCATGATCCTCTTCCTGGTTCTCCATTTAATGATCAAGTAACATGGGAGCTAAATCATATAATTTCAGCTAATCGTGTGGTGTTTAATTTTGAAAGAGATTCTATTTCACCTATAACTCTTTTAGAGTTGGGACTTGTTATGTCTCTTGGAAAGAGCAGTTATATCAATTGCCCTAGAGACTATTTTCGTTATGGAAATATTAAAATAACTGCCGACCATTTTGGCTATTATATCTATTCAACATATGAAGATATGTTGTTTTCGCTATTGACAAGCCTCTAAAAATAGAATATAAATAAATTATAACCACCGACATTCATAAAGGGAGTCTTTACATGTCATACAAATACGATTATCTGGTCTTTATAGGCCGATTTCAGCCAGTGCACAATGGACATTTAAATGTTATCAGAAGAGCACTAGAACTTTCCGAAAAAATTATTATAGTATTGGGCTCGCACAACCAGCCTAGATCATTACGTAACCCTTGGACTAGTCAAGAAAGAAAACAAATGATTCTTGATTCTATGATGGAAATAACTAGAGGCACTGATTTATTTGATCGTGTTGCTGCTTATAGTTCTGCTATAGATTTTGCATATCAAGAAGATTATACTTATAATTTAGATAAGTGGGTTTCTAGTATTCAAGGTCAAGTCAATCATATCATTAATAAAAAATGGAAAGCCGGACCCACAAAAATTGGATTGATTGGTCACGCAAAAGATCATTCATCTTTTTATCTTAATTTATTTCCTCAATGGGGAAGTGAAAATGTTGAACAATATGTAGTTCTTGATGCTACAACTGTTAGAGAAGATTTGTTTAATCCTTGGACTCTTATGTTTCCAAGAAGAGCTGCTGAGATGCCAATAGCAGTAGTTGAATATCTTGAAAGCTGGGCTGAAGAAAACCCAAAAGACTTTGAATATATAAGAGCTGAAAATGAGCATTTGATTTCATATAAGAAAAGTTGGTCTCATTCACCGTTCCCTCCAACTTTTAATACTGTAGATGCAGTAGTGGTTCAATCTGGTCATATTCTTATGATTGAACGCGGCGCGATGCCTGGTCTTGGTCAATTAGCAATCCCTGGTGGTTTCATCAATCAATTTGAAACTATTGAAGATGCTATGATTAGAGAGCTAAGAGAAGAAACAAAAATTAAAGTTCCTGCGGCCGTTCTTCGTGGATCAATTAAACAAGTTAAAGTGTATGATGATCCATATAGATCTCAGCGTGGAAGAACTATAACGCATGCTCATTATATTCATTTGACGGATATGCAAGAACTTCCAAAAGTAAAAGGTTCTGATGATGCTGCAAAAGCGAAATGGATTCCTCTTAATGATCTCGATAGAGGTGTTATTTTTGAAGATCACTTTGATATAATAGATGATATGGTGAAATTATGATAAAATATTCAGGAAGAACTACTGCCCACGTACATAAAACTAACAAATGGCAGGAAGTAGATAGTAGTAATATACCATCTGCATTTAGTGCAAAACTTGTTTTTGATGCTCAGTGGACGGATTGTCCAGTAGAAGTTGAAGAAGAAGTTAAAAGATTATGGCAAGATCATGAACTTGGAAATGATTATTATTATTTTAGTTGGGATGAGGCAGAATTGTCTGAAGAATATCCAATTATTTCTGATTATTTTAAAAAATGCAGTATCACTGGAGATGTTTTAATTCATTGGTGGTGGTAAAAATTTAAACATAAACGTAATAGGAGTTATTACAGTGCTAAAAAGAAATTTTATTTTATCTACAGACAGTTACAAATTTTCTCATTCAAAACTTATTGATCCTAATATCAAGTATATGAGTTCATATCTCGAAGGAAGAAAATCAAATAAGTTTGATTCTATGGTTTACTTTGGCCTGCAATCATATCTAAAAGAATATCTATTAGATCCAATTGTAAAAGAAGATATTGATTATGCAGAAAAGAGAATTACTGCTCATGGCCTTCCTTTTGATAGAGAAGGATGGGACATAATCGTTAATGAGTTTGATGGTTTTCTTCCTATTCAAATTTCTGCTATCGACGAAGGCACCGTAGTTCCATTGGGAACACCTCTTCTAGAAGTAAGAAACGCAGATGATAGGTTTCCATGGCTTCCAGCCTTTATTGAAACTGCGCTCCATAGAGCAATATGGTATCCATCAACTGTAGCGACTGTGTCACGTGAAGTAAAAAAGATTATATATGCTGGTTTGCAAGAATCGTGCGATGATCCAGATGGCCAGATCGCGTTTAAGTTACATGACTTTGGCGGTAGGGGAGCGACTTCTGGCGAATCAGCTGCATTGGGCGGCATGGCTCATTTGATTAACTTTATGGGAACCGATACAGTCGAAGCTTTAGAAGCTGCCAAAGTATATTATGGTGAAGATATGGCTGGTTTTTCTATTCCTGCTAGTGAGCATTCGACTGTAACTTGTTGGGGCAAGGACCGTGAATATGAAATGTTTGAACATTTTTTAGATACTTATGCAAAAACCAACGCTCTTTATTCTTGCGTATCAGATAGTTATAACATCTGGGAAGCAATCACCGAAGGGTGGGGTAATAAGTTGAAAGAAAAAGTTCGTAATTCTGGTGGAACTCTTGTGATTAGACCAGATAGTGGCAGTCCAATTTCATCGATGATTGGCCAGGTTTCTGAAAGAATTCTTAAATCGTTTGATAATTATACTGTTAACAATAAAGGTTTTATCGTTTTTGAAGACTGCGTTCGTGCGATTCAGGGCGATGGATGCAATATTGATACTATTCGTGAATGTGTGAAAGAGCTTATAGATAGAGGAATTAGTGTAGAAAATTGGGCCTTTGGTATGGGCGGTGGTTTGCTTCAAAAAGTAAATAGAGATGATCTAAGCTTTGCAATGAAAACTAGTTCTGCATCGTATAATGGTGTTGTTTGGTTTGATGTAAAGAAAGATCCAATCACAGATCGCTCAAAAGCATCTAAGGCTGGTCTTATTACAAATAGCTCTTTTAAGAAAAGATATTCACATGGTTATATGTATAATGAAACCACATTTGAAGAAGTTAGAGAAAGGGCTAAGCTATAATGTTAGAAATTTTAGCAATACCGACTGTGAAATCTACAATTGGTTTTATTGTTGGATATATTATTGGTTTTTTGATTTTGAAATTTGTTATTTTTCCTCGTATAGAAAAATAATTAAATAGCCTATTTACAATATCTCTTTTTTGTGATATATTATAATAAAATAGTGAAAGGATATACTATGTTTGATATTGAAAAGTTTGAAAAGGCCCTTGAATTGGGTAATGTTACCGTTTCATTTGTTAAAAAAGACGGTTCCGATAGAATTATGAAGTGTACTCTTAATATGGATAATATTCCTGTCGAGAGTCATCCGGTTGGTGGAAATACAACTTCGCCAAATGTTATGAATGTTTGGGATTTGGATAAAAGTGCATGGAGAAGTTTTCGTAAGGATTCTGTTACAGAGTGGAAAGTGATTAATTGATGGCACATCCGCATAAAAATAGACCAAGAAAAGGTCGAAGAAAGATTGGATCTAAAAAACGGCGGGCTCGTTTGAAGAGAAGAAATAAATGAAGCATGTAACACTTCCAGAAGATATTATATCAGATTTTGAAGTTGAAAAAGTTCATGCAAATGCTAATTTTGGAAGTGTGTCTCCTAGACAAGTTATTGATGAAGGTGTTACAAAATATGCTTTTGGATATACTACTGGACATACTATGTTTACAATTTTGGTAGAGCATAAGCTGATAAGAAGATCAAAAAATCTAACATCATATAAAGCTTCTCTTACACCAAAAGGTAAGAAATATCTTAAAGCTTTATATCCAGGTGATATGATATATGATATTTTAAAATTAAAAGAAGAATATCATAATGAAAATATGTGTGAGAGTTGTGGTCAATACCATGTTTCTTTTCCATATATTATTTGTGAAGGTTGCGAAGCTTACAGGGAACACCAACAATGAAAAAAGCAATAGTTTATATAACATCATGTGATGAATGTCCTCATATGGATAGAGAGCTTGTTATGCACGCTAAACCAGAAAAGTTTTGTGAGCTATTAGGATGTAATATCAATAGTTTTGATAAAGATGATAACGGTATTCCTATAATGTGTCCATTGGAGGATTCAGTAAGTGGCCGATAAAACTCTTAAAGAAGAATTGTCAGAAGCTGAATCTTGGACCGGCGATGCTGTTCTTGATTTAATTCATAATGTTGCAGATGGCCATATACCAAATCGAGAAGAGTTGTGCGTTTTGATATTAAATTCTCATTCTGGTATTTCTTGCGAGTTTAGTCTTGAATATACAAAAAAGAAAATAAAGTTAATTGATTGGTCTCCATATAGTTTTATTTTGTCTTTTGTTATTTCTCTTGGAGTTGTATATATTAGTGCTTTGTTTCATGCAATTTTTTGGGTTGCTATGACATTATTTTTTGTTTGTTTTATATTGTCTATGGCTGTTTCACTATATTTCTTAAATAAATATACTGATAATAAGTTGGAAAAATTAAAAGACGAAATGAGAAAAGAAGGTTGGTCTAAATTTATTTAAGGGTTATATTATGATTAAAAAAGAATTACATATTATTGGATATGCTTTAACTGATGAATTTGGTAAAGCAGTAACTACTGGAGATCGATACGGCAATCACCGTACGAAAAAGATATATTCTTCTAAAAAGATAGCAGAATCATCTTATAAGAAAACTTCTTATTTTAAGAATGGAATCGATTTAGATATAACTCCATTATATTTAGAAAAAAATTAATTTTAATAATTGAAAGGAATTATAATGCTAAAAATGTTTGGCTGGACCGCTTTTGCTATTGTTTGCATCATCTGTTTATTTTTGCTTATTACTGGAATATCTGGTGGGCTTACTTATTTACTAGCTCCATTTAGAGGAGCTGTAAATGCAGAAGTCCAAATTGAATCTGGAGCAAATCGTAGATATACATATGACCATTTTCATAATTTGTGCGCATCAATTAAAGCTGTTGAATTTAAAATTGATGAGCAAAAATCTCTTTTGGCTCAAGAACTCACTGATGATATGAAGAGGATGGTTCTTACTAATGTGGCCGGTTTAGCTTCTCAGCGAGCTTCTAAGATAGCAGAATATAATGCTGATTCTAACAAAGCATATACATCTGGTAGATTTAAAGATTCTAATTTGCCTCGAAATATAATGTTAGATACATACAATGGTTCAAAAACAAATTGTTAACAAGGAATTTATAATATGATTAATTTTAAAACTATAGCTGCTCTTTCTTTAGGAGCTTTGCTTTTGGTGGGATGCAATTATGAAGAAAGCTCTACTAGAACTGGAACTAGAATTCAAGAACAAAATATGAAAAATGCTGTTAAAAGTCTTCCTGTTCCTCAGGTAAGGCAGTTTACTACGCGTAAAAGTATTGTTCGTTGGGTTGAAGCTGCAAATGAACCAGATCAGACACATTATGTTTATGTGATGCTTCCTGGTGTTGGTTATGTTGGATATTATGTAGCAGATAGTGCTCCTGTGAATATTTGTACTTCTCTTACTCCTCCGGTTAGGCCATATCCTAGAAGTGGCTCATCAGGTCATCCTCCATTAGGACCTGCTCCAGCCCTTGATGGTGTTTATTATGGCGGTGCTGGGTGTGATAAATGGTATTTCTTTGATGCATCATCAGGCGCTAAAATTGAAGTTGGTGGTCAAATGGCGTTTTTTGTATCTTCTTTGCCTTTAGTTATTGATACTCCAAGACTTGAAGTAAGAGCTAAAACAGAATAATTATGTTTAAAAGCGTAAAAAACATATTTTCTAATATTTTTTCAGTTGAAGTTCGTGAATCTGAAACTGGAAAAATGTTAGGAGTATCTTTAGAAGATTGGATATATCTTGGCAGAACTGATATATCTTATATAGCAACCAAAGATACAGAAAGAATAGAATCTTATCTATTTTTCTTTTTAGAAAAAACTGCGAAAGATGAAGATCCAAAAAGAAAATATGTTCATGCTGGAGGTGCTGCCAATCATATGAAAACTCATCCTTTTTTATATAAAGTTGTAGAACCCTGGGTTGCCGGAGAATATTCTATTTTTTATCCTATTTTATCTGAAGCATCTAATTATCTTAAAGATGCTGGAGATACTCATGGCTTATTTTGGGATAATGATTCTTCACAATTTGTAATATCTAATAAAGAAAATGTTAAATATAAAAAAGCCATATCAACTCAGAAAAATAAAAATATAGAACAATCAAAAAAAGATAACGTGATAGAGTTAAATTTCCAAAAAGAATAAATACAATATAACACTATTCTTTTTGGAGATTCTTATGTATTTTTCTGCAGTTTCTGTTTGGTTAAAAAATTATTGGGAAACCATTGCTCTTATATTAATGATTGTAACGGCAGCATCTACTAGTATTTCATATTATGCTAAGGCAGAAACTGAAAGATTAGTAAAGCAAGAAATTGCTGAACCAATGAAAAAAATAGATGAAAAATTGCAATCTATTAAAAATACACAGGACTTTTATAGACAAGAAATAACTAAACAAAAAATAGATGTCGAAAGAAGTAAAGAAAAACTTATAGGTATTGAAAAAAGATTAGATCGTATAATAAGAATTTTAGATAATGATAATCCATCTAGAAGATAATTTTTTAAAAATAGTTGTTGACAATGCATAAAATCATATATATAATATATAAATAATTTAAACAAGGAACTCAAATTTTCACATGACTAGCATAAAAACATATCCATTAACCGATATACAACCGGAACATACAGAAATGTATATTCTCGATTGGTCGTTTAGTTCGAATAATTTTCGTGTGTCAGGAATTGAGGGTGTTGTATAGAGTAAACTAAGGCTATATAAGTTTATTGTATATAAAACCCTCGGTAGAAATGCCGGGGTTTTTTTATGTCCACGTCGTCTACTTGGCTAGGATAGAAGTTTTTCACACTTCAGAAAAGGGTTCGATTCCCTTCGTGGGTACCAGATTTAACAGGAGGCTGTCTCCTAAGCATAAAGACAGCATATGTCCAGTACGTGGATGCGAATGCATCGTACAAGTGGTTTCGGCATAGAAAAATAATTTTTGTTGTTGACACACACGATAAATAGTGTTATACTAATACAGAATTTATGGATGCCCAGGTGTGGGTATGTTGGATTTTTCCCTAAATTTCCAACCGAGTAAAAGAGAGTTAGGGTTCTCTGGTTCAAATCCACTCGCATCCTACTTATTATTTCCAGCGGGCGAGCATGGTGAACGCATCTGACTGTTAATCAGACACTGCCCGGATCGTTACCGGGGCTGGGAGCCAATTTGGGAAGATAAAGCTAATGGCTTTAGCATCGAGTCTGTAAAACTCGTCCTTATAGGGAGTGGATCGAAACCGCATCTTCCCACCAAAGTTTTAGGTAGTTTAAGTAAAAACAGCTTCCAGCGTAGGAAGAAGATGTTGATCGTATGATCGCCCTAAGAGCCAATTAATCTCAAGGCAGCATCAACGCGATGTGAGGGAATGACTAAGTTGCAACACGGTAGTACCCGGCTAGAACACAAGTGAATACGTAATATAGATTGTGAGTGCCCGCCCTGGGATTATATTAAAAGGAAGTTATTATGAAAAAATTTTATGGTTTAAGATATATGGTTGATTATTGTGAGTCCGATTTAGTTGCCTTTTGGAAAACTTTTCCAACAAAAAAATCTTTTGAAGAAGTCAAGAATCATAGCTTTAGCGATTCCGAAATAAAGGACATGTTAGCTGGAAAAACTATAGGCGATGGAAACACTTCTTATGAAATAGAAGAACTTGAATTTCTAGATTAGGATTTTATTATGACTTATGTATTGAATAAAAGATATTGTATTAAAGAAATATCATCAGATGGCTTGATAAAAACTCCTAAGAGTTTGATTGAATATGGTGGTGGAGCTTTAGAAAATACTTTTGACGAATATCGTGGATATTCTAGTCGTGAAGAAGCTTATGAAGCTATTAAAACAGATTTGTTGGAGTATGATAAAAAAATTAACAGCAACTATCAACACAGTTCTCCAGATTATATGATTATTGAAGTTATAAATTATGATTGGGAAGATTAAAAAATGAAAAGGCATACGTCTATTGATTTAATGAATTATTATTTTTATGATAAAGTTCCTTCAAAATATGAAATAGATTTAATTGAAGATATTGGAGAAATTATATTTTCTTTTATCTTGTCGTTACAAACAAAAGATATCGACTTAGTATAACGGCAGTACAATGGTCTCCAAAGCCATCAGGTCTGGGTTCGAATCCTAGAGTCGGTGCCAAATCAAATAAGAAAGATTATAAATGTCAGATCTTTTTACAATTCAAAGAAGCATAGAAAGAAGAAATAGAATTATTTTATCTATTTCTGCATATTCATATGAATATGAATCTTATTCAATGATAACAGATGAAGAATATGATTCATTATCTTTAAGAATAGATAAAGATATGGAAACATTAGAAGATTATTATGATAACGAAAGAAGAAAAAGAGTTATTATATTAGATAACTTTTTTAAGAATAAATTTGATCCACACACTGGAATGTGGATATCAAAACATCCAGAATTCAATTTAGTAAAAAAGCATTATTTGTATTGTAGAGAAGATTTAGAATTAGATAAATTATGTATTAGATAAATTATGTTGGGTATGGCATGGCGCTGTCGAAGGGAGTCATGACTCTAAGACGAATGGAAAAAATGAAGACAATGCAGGCCTGCATAGGCACGGTTCTTCAGGTTCGATACCCCGCCCGACGCCAATTTAAGGAATTGTATATTATGGTAAAGCAAATTAATTATTATCTTCACAATGGTTATCAGAAAAATGAAATTACAGAACAATATCCTGAATTAACAGAAGATGAAGTAGAAAAACTTTATGATTTAATGTATGAAGTTACATCAAATATTGTTTTTGATGAAAATGGTAATCCTCATATCAATAAAACAAATTAACTGTGTGTAGCTCAGCTTGGTAGAGCATTCGCTTTGGGAGTGAAGGGTCGGGAGTTCAAATCTCTCTACACAGACCAATTATTATTATCTCGAGGTGCTGGTTATATGGCAAATTCGAACAAAATATAACTTATAGTATAATAGCGAGAAGGGAACGTCTCAGTAAAGACTATAAAGATAATAATTTATTATGACCAGATAGTATAAGGCGGTTCTGCTTTGATGATAATCGAGTGCACGGACAGTAGAAGATATGAACCCGTGGTTATTGCATCCCAGGAATGGGAAAATGTTAGTTCGAATCTAGCAATGGTCATTTATTAGTTGACATTCTAAAAAACATATTATATAATGCATAATGAAATATTATACAGATAAAAAAAGACATTTAGTTTGTATACCATATTCAATAGAAAATCTTCATAAAATGGCTATTGATTTGAATATAAAAAAATGTTGGTTTCATAAAGATCATTATGATATACCAAAGAAAAGAATTAGTGAAATTGAAAATAAATGTGAAATTATATCTTCAAAAGAGATTTTAAACATCGTGAGGAAAAATAATGCAATTTGAACCACTTACATTTTTTGATAGAATAAAGCTTTGTTCGCCACGATTTTGGTCAATGAATAATAAATATAATTCTCTTTTAGATGATTTTTTTATAAAAGCAGCAGAAAATGATTTGATTTTTTATAGTAAGTCTTCATATGAGCATTTATATATTGGTTCTTTTAAAATATGGACTGGAAATTATCCATATGCTTATGCTTCAACAAAAGATCCGGTGTTTGAAATATCGTCTATTAAAAAAGTATTAGCAGGTAGGCCAAAACGTTCTACAATTCTAAAATTAAGAAAAATAGAAAAAGCTTTTGAAAAAACACATAAACCTATTCATAACACAGATGAAATATTAAATTATTATGTAAAAGATTATCTTAAAAAAGAAAAAAGTAACGCGCTGTAGAGAAGAGGTCATCTCGCTGGACTCATTATCCGGAAATCGGCTGGTTCAATTCCACCTGGCGCAACATTGAGGTCCTTGAAAGTATTAATAGTTCCAAATGGATAAAACTATGACTTTCAAGGACTTCCTAAATGCTTTATGAGCGATTAAGGATATAAAATGAAAAAAAAAGAAACTTAGAAACCTAAGAGAAGAAGCTCTTAATAAACAGGCTAGAGTTTTAACAGAAATATATGGTGATCGATGTGATCGCCATGAAGCAATGTGTTTGGGTTGTCAAGCGTGGGCTATATTTGATTTAATGGAACGTATAACTGATACGTCTCTTATTTATTAAGGATGATATATTATGGCAGACTCATATACATTCATTGTTACTATTGAAGACTCTGGGGATGAATTTTCTGGAAATTTTAATTGTAAAAATGATAAAGAAGTTGAAGAATTTGAAAATGATATAAAACAAACTATTGAAAGTAATAATTGGACTGTTTCTCACATAAGACTTAAAAAAACTACAACGACATTGGATTAATAAAATGAGTTTATATAATATGACATTTGGAGTTAATGCAATTTCTCCATTGGTTTTAGGTGTTTTAGAATTAACATCAGTAGATTTTGGAAGATTTAGAGATGCTTATTTGACAGAAGATCATCTTGTTGTTTATACTAGATGTGGTGGTGGAAACAGAGAAGCTTATGAAGAAGTTTTCGAAGCAATGAGAGATCATCCTCTATATCATTATGATGAAGATGATTCGTTTGATAGCACATATGCAAGTTTTTATTTTCGACATCCAGAAAAATATCATGATACATTAGTTGAAATTGTAAATGCTATTGTAACAGAAACTCCAGAAGAAAAATGGAAACTTCTTTTCGAAAAATTAAATGTAAAATAATATTGGAAGGGTGGCCGAGTCTGGCTTAAGGCTTCTGTTTTGAAAGCAGACGAACCGCAAGGTTCCGCGGGTTCGAATCCCGCTCCTTCCTCCACTAAAAGGAAATATATTATGAAAGAAACTATTTTAGTACCAGCATCAGATCATACTTATATAGAAATGACTGTTTGTGAAATTGATGTAGTTTGGAATGAACTATATAAAACTTTTTCAGAATATGCTGGTGATGATTATATGGATGAAGGTGATGTTCGACTTAAAAGAAAAGTAGCGATTTAATGGACAATAATACACCAATTCCAAATTGGAAAAATTTGAACTTTACTTCTGAGTGTTTATTAAATGATCTTTGCGATGATATAGAAAAGCATCATGATCTTCATAGTGGAACTACTGCATTGTATCATCATTTAAAAAGTATAATTTCATCGCATATAAAGGAATAGATTATGTGGACTATAAATTGTGTTAAGAATACAGTAAAAGTGTCATTAGAAGTTTTTGATAAAATTGATAAGGTTGTAAATAAAGAAGGTCATTTTATTGCATATGATATTGACAGAAAAACTATTGAATTTGATAGTGACGCAAATGAACATATGGATTTTTTAAGTAGCATTCCAGAAACAATTGACATTTTGATTGAAAACAAATGTGTTGGCGATATTTGTTTTTCTTCAGATGAAGGAGATAATGATGGAGAACGCTGGGGTTATCGATTTAAATATGATGAATATTCAGATGAATATATATGTCTAGAACTTGAAATCAAAGAAGAATGGATAATAAAAGAATTATGAGTTCAAATAAATTAATAAAGCCGTATAAGCCAACCAAGCGATCATATAGAATTGTAAATGATCAAACTGCTTATAATAAATATAATATTGAATATAATTATGGATTTTTTTGTATGTGGTTTAAGGTTTCTGATTATACTAAAAATTTTGTTTCAGATATATTGTTTGATTCTGAAAAACATGCTGAAATCTATATTAAAGATAAACTTGATGAATATGATGAAAATATAAAGCTATATGAAAAAAAGCTAAAAGAATATAAGATATATATGAAAAAGCATAGTGTTAAAAGAAAAGTTCCACCATTTAAATTTTTGTAGGTTTTAAATGAGATTAATTTTACCAATATTATTTTTGATTGTTTTTACAACTGTTTCTTTATCTAAGCCTAAAGTTGTTATTGCTTCTTGGTATGGTCCAGGATTTCATGGTAAGCTTACCGCTAATGGAGAAATATTTAATAAGAATGCTTATACAGCAGCTCATAAAATATTACCCTTTGGAACTTTTATAAAAGTTATATTTAAAGGAAAATCTGTTATTGTAAGAATTAATGACAGAGGTCCTTTTATAAAAGGTAGATCTATAGATTTATCAGAAGCGGCTGCTAAGAAAATTGGTTGTGATGGACTATGTGAAGTAAAAATCACGTTAGTAGAATAATTCTTCTGTAGTTTAATTGGTAGAACCTTTGACTCTGACTCAAATAGTTGTGGTTCGAATCCACATGGAAGATCCAAAATATGAAACAATTACACAGTTTGTTTGTTAGCGCTCATTATACTTTTAATGATAATATTGATAAACAAATACAATTTATTAAGAATGTAAAACATAGTGATAAATATTATTCTTTTTATTCTTTTACTTCTGCTAATTTTAATACGATTAAGTCACTTAATAAAAAACAACTTGATGTTTTATATAGTGTGGAGGCGACGATGTGGTTAGTTTCACAAGAAACATAGAAAAAACGGAACTACTTTTATTTCTATATTACCAGGTTGGTCAGATGTTAATAATATTAATTTGCATGATATTACTAGTTTAAGAAATATTATGTCAAATACAATATGGGATTTAAAAACAAATGGTACAGGATAATTATTCCCCTGTCGTCTAATGGTAGGACGCAAGTTTTTGGTGCTTAATATGTTGGTTCGAGTCCAGCCGGGGGATCCATTTTTTGTTGACGTTTGAGTTAACATATTTTATAATGCTTCTATAGCTCAGTTGGTAGAGCGGTAGATTGAAGATTTACGCGTCAGAGGTTCGAATCCTTTTAGGAGCACCATTTAATAGAAGAATATAATTAGATATATTCTGCAATAATATTTGGATTATTAATTTGATTTCTAACCCAAGTATCACTTTTGTTTACATCTTTTGCTGCTTCTTTTAATGAAGAATATTCAATGTTATAAAGCATTACTTTTTTAGGTGTTCCTTTTGCTTTAAAACCACGACCCAAAAACCATTTATTAGAATTTAAATATTTTTCTTTTTCGTGTTGTTGAATCATTTTAGACTGTTTTGATTTATAATGATATATCCAAGTTGTATTAGAAACTCTTTCAGACATTTTTTTTCTAGTTTCGTCTTTTGTAATTCGAGATTTTCTTTTGTTCGATAGATTTAAACGAATTTCTTTATTTTCCATTGCTTTTTTAGTATTTTTTGAAATCTTATTTTTTGTTTCTTGTGTAAGAATTGCTCCTTTTCTAATAGCCCCACCATTACCTCCAGGACACAGATTATAATTATTATTAGAATTACAAAATTCTTCATTTACTAATTCTTTTTCTTTAAGATTCATTTCTTCTTCATTATCAAAAACGTGAAGAATTTCTTTATTAAAATTTTCTTTGCCAAATTTTTTTATAGATTTGGTTAAAAGAAGTCCTGAACCCATATATCCATCATCTAAATTTTTGGTTTGATGCATACCAATATAAATTTTATTATTGACATTATTTGTAGTTTTGTATATAGTATAATACATAATTAACCTTTTATTTTTATTTATAAGGAGAAAAATCATTAAACCATATATTCATGCTAAAAATTCGGTTAAAAGATATGGCGGTGAAATTGCCGATTACATGCCTATTCATGACTGGTTTGATAGTACAAAAGCAGCATATGCTAATTTTGGTCATAGAGCAATTCTTCATAATACATTTGGAATTTTTCTATGCGAACAGGTTTTTGGAACCACTATTTCAAATTCAGATGGGAAAGATATTTCTGTTCGAGATATAGGAGAGGATCACGTAAAAGAGGACTGTGGTGGTATAATTCCAACGATTGAAGACTGGGTTGAAACTATAGAACCTAAGCCGTGGATGCTTGGAGTAGGTCAAAAAGCATTTGCTAAAAAAATGAATTTAAACTCTGATTAAGGAAATATATAATGGAAATTGATTATGAAACTTTGACTAAAAACTTTAATGAACTTTCAGATCAAATAAGTGTTCTGAAAAGTAAAATGAGTGATCAATCAAAAGTTATTATTGAACGTGGCGCTAAAGAGATTTTTGAAAATTATCCTTTTGTGCATGATATTTTTTGGACTCAATACACTCCATATTTTAATGATGGTGAATCATGTGAATTTAGTGTTAATGAAATTGGTTTTACTCTTAATAGTGATATTGATGAAGATGGTGATTATTCTGATGAGTATTGCGATTATGAAGGATCAGCAATATATACATCTGAAAACTTAAAGTCTGCTAAAAAAGCCTATGCTGCCGCAAAATTATATGAAGAAGACCCAGAAGCATGGAGACAATCATATATGGATGAATATAAAATCAGGCATGGCCGAGAATATTCTTCATATTATGGAGAAAATAATTTAAAGCCATATCCTTCTTCAACAGTTGATGCACAAAAATCAATTGACAAAATTGAATCTTTTTTGTCTAGCTATGATGTAAAAGAACTTGATAGTTTTAAAAAGAGTTTTGGTGATTTTTGTAAAATTATTGGAAAAGTAGAAAATGATGTGATGGAAATGGTGTTTGGTGATCATGTCAAAGTAATTATTTCAAGAGATGGTATTGATATTGATGAATATCAGCACGATTAAATATCATAAAGACAGAACACTTCCAGAAAATAAAGAAGTTTGGGTCTTTGGTTCAAATCTTGCCGGAATACACGGAGCGGGAGCAGCTAAAATAGCTGCTTCTAAATTTGGTGCTCAATATGGAAAAGGAATAGGATGGCAGCCAGATTTTAAATCTTATGCTATTCCAACAAAAGATAATAACATTAGAACTCTTTCACTTAATGAGGTCGTTCAATATATAAATGATTTTATTAGAGTTACGAATGATGACTTTATGGTATTTAATAAAATTTTGCCACAATATTTTGTAACAAGAATTGGGTGTGGATTAGCTGGATTTAAAGACGAAGAAATTGCCCCTCTTTTTAAAGGCGCTAGAAACTGTTCATTCGCCAAAGAATGGAAACAATATTTAGAATAACGCTCGTGTAGCCCAACGGCAGAGGCATTAGTTTTAGGAACTAATCAGTGTGAGTTCGAATCCCACCATGAGCACCAACAATTAAGGATTTTGTTATGATTATGGACTCTAAATTTCTTTCTTTTGTATTAGCAGCAATTTTATTATTTTCTTTATTTGTGTTGCTTGTAAATTTTTCGGACAGTAATATGAATATGAGAAAGTGCGCTAGTCTTAATTCAGTTCCATATGAAAATATGATTTCTGGTGAGTTGTATTGTGTCGTCAAAGGTAAGAATTTTGATATTTCAGATGGTTTACTTTTAATTCAAAAACAGTCAACCATAGTGAGATCACCAAATGATTAAAAAATGCATTACATATGGCTGTACAAATCATGAAAATGAAGGTAGATTTATAGGTAATTTATGTTTTCCGTGTTATCATATTATATCAACCGGTGAAGTTCATCCAACTCATGCCTGGTTTGCTAAATATGATCAATATAGACGATTTGTAGAATTCATTGCAAATGATTATCATGAATTGAGTCAAGAAAAAATAGCATGGCAAAGAGATGACTGGAAAAAAAGAGCCATAGACTTGCTAAAAGATGTTGACACCATATAGAACACAGTATATAGTAACATCATAATAAGGAAACACATTATGATTAGAAAAAAACAAAGGACTGCTGAAATAGTAATTGATTTGACTGGTCCAGATGGTAATGCATATGTTCTTCTTGGTTATGCAAAACAATATGCAAAAGAATTAAATTTAGATTTTGGTACAATTCGTGAAGAAATGACTTCAGGAGATTATGAAAATCTTGTTGAAACTTTTGATAAGTATTTTGGTGATTATGTGATTTTAGAAAGATAAATGGGGATGATGGCAAATGGGTAGCTACCACACTGTCGCTGTGACGCGAAAGCAAAGCGGGTTCGATTCCCGTCTTCCCCGCATTGAAGTTCTTGAAAGTACAAATAGTTCCAGATGGGTAAAACTATGACTTTCAAGAACTTCCTAAGTGAATTATATAGCATAGACAAAATAAACAAATTAGAAAATAAGTGTGATTATGGCATTAAGAAAACCTAAATGGAAACCTAAGATTTTTCCTAAAAAGAAGACTGAGCATAGACAAGAAATTCATTGTCATGGCTGCGATAATTGGGTTCAATTTATTGTAGATGTTGCTTTAAATGGAAATCATGTTCTTGAATGTCCGTCTTGTGGGCATGAACATTGTAGAGTAGTTAAAGATGGAGAGATAACTGATATACGATGGGATCAAAGAAATGGTCCTACAATTTATGTAACATCAACCGCTACTTATACATCTGCTAGCGTTTTCCAACCAATATATGATACATCATGCACTAGTGGTGGCACATATACAACTGCCACAAATTATTTTGATTGGGGAAACTAATGTTAGTTAAAGAATATATTATATCTGAATCTATAGAAGGCAAAATATATTTAGATGCTATTATTAAACATGAAGAAACTTCGTTTATACAAAAAATATTTAAACAAAATACAAAAACAATAAGACTTGGCATTTTTAATTCTAGAATTCAAGCAGAAGATGAAATGAAAAAAGATGTTCTTAAAAGAATACCAGAACAAATTATTAATTGTAAATTTTATGATAAAACCGGCCACCGACATTCCGCTGGCTGGTAAAAGAACCCGCAGAGATAGCGTTAACATTCCGTTTTTGTATAATTTAGTCGTTAATAATTATGCCGTGGACTAGGGCTATGCACGCATGTTCCCTCGGATTTATAAGTAATCCGACAAAAAAAACTTCAGGGCGTCTGGACGTCCTAGAATATTACCGCAAGTAATATTAAACATCCGCAAGATGTCGAGGTGAGAGAAGTTGGTAGTTTCTCTCACCATCCTGCTTATTAAGGAAGTGAAGCCAAGTGGCCAGGCACTCAACTGATAATTGAGCATTTGTTGGTTCGATTCCAGCCATTTCCACCAAAAATTAAAAATACTTGTTGACATCAATATATGAATAGAATATAATATATACATAATTTAGGATTATTACAGCAATCAAACAAACTTTTATTTCAAAAAAGCAAAGTTAATCCTGTTGAATACAAACGCAATAGAGTTTTGGATCAGTTCCGCAATCATTTATTTTTTGTTGAAAAAAAAACCAAGATGATCCAGTATAAACAAATAGAGTAAATAGAATTAGATTGATTACAGCAATCAAAGCATGATCTTGAAAATCCCTGGTCGTTGGTTCAAGTCCAACCCTCTCCACCATTTTCTATGGAGAGGTAGCTCAGTTGGTAGAGCAGGTAGCAAATATCAATCTGTTGAATATTTAAGTAAAAATTAGTAGTAGTTAGATAAAAATTAGAATTTAGATTAGTTGCAGCAAACCATCAAAACATGGCAGTGGTCTTCGATTTCTCCACATTAAATAAGAAGTAGATAACTAATCTGTTGAAATAAAAATAGGTTCATTTCCGCAAGCTTAAAGCATTTGACTTGTAATCAAAAAAAGCAAACTGAACCTGATGTTTAGAATAGGATAAATTCAGCAAAAATAATAATAGGTTCGATTCCTATTATTCGCATTAGCGAGTAATTAAGACCAATGGTGGTCAATTATCCAGATGAAAGGAAAATGAAAATGAATAAGTTTATTGATTCAATTCAAGAACAAGAAGCCCGTACCGAAAATGGTATGAAGTCTCGTGTTACTTCTGCAAATAAGAATGTAGATCTTTTTTTCAAGATCGGAGCTTCTCGTGGGAAGAATATCAAGCCGGATTTCACAGCGGCTCATGTGGAGAATCCTGAGTACGCTTTGCGTATTGCTCAGTGGGTTCGAGATGCTCGTGAAGGAAGCGGTGAACGTCAGATATATCGTGACATTTTGAAGTTTTTGCCAGAAGATCAGGCTAAAGCTCTTATTGATAAGACTCCGGAAATTGGCCGTTGGGATGATCTTCTTGTAGATTTTGAAAGCATTCCAGTTAAGGCTTATGCTTATGATCTTATTAAGAAAGCTCTTGATGATGGAAATGGTCTTTGCGCTAAGTGGATGCCACGAAAAGGTCCTAAGGCAGTTAGTCTTCGTAAGTATTTTGGATGGACTCCAAAGTTTTATCGTAAGCGTCTTGTAGAACTTACAAAGGTTGTTGAAACACTTATGTGTGCAAATGAATGGGATGCTATTGATTATAGCAAAGTTCCTTCTCTTGCTTCAGCTAGATATAAGAAGGCTTTTAATCGTCACTCTGTTAATTTTGAAGAATATGTTGAGAAGCTAACTTCTGGTGATGAGAGTGTTAAAGTAAATGCTGGAGCAGTATATCCTTATGATGTTCTTAAGGGTCTGGCTAGTATATATAATGACCAAAGATATACAAATGTTGAAAAGGGTCATATTGCTGCTCAGTGGAAAGCTCTTCCAAATTTTGTTGGAGATGCAAAGATTCTTCCAATGGTAGATGTTTCTGGATCAATGATGACTCTAGCGGGTGGGCATACTAGCAAATCATCTGTTACTTGTCTTGATGTTTCAGTGTCTCTTGGCCTGTATTTGGCTGATAAGAATACCGGAGTTTATAAGGACACATTCCTTACTTTCTCTGGTTCTCCTGAATTGCTTACTCTTAGAGGTGATATTCTTCAGAAAGTAGATCAAATGAAGCGTTCAAAATGGGCAATGAATACAAATCTTCATGCTGCTTTTGATAAAGTTCTTAATCTTGCTGTAGCTCATAGTGTACCACAAGAAGATATGCCAGATGTTATTATGATCATGTCAGATATGCAGTTTGATCAATGTGCAAATCTAGATCATTCAGCTGTAGAAATGATTCGTCATAAGTATGAAATGGCTGGATATATTATGCCGGGTATTGTATTCTGGAATCTTAATGCAAAATCAGATGTGCCAGTTAGATTTGACGATCGTGGTATAGCTATGGTTTCTGGTTTCTCTCCAACTATTGTTAAGTCAGTGCTTAGCTCTGATATGGAGAATATGACACCTGAAGCTATTATGCTTAAAACAATTATGAATGAGCGATACGATATTGCAGTTTAATACATTTTATAATTGACAATTTAGAGCAGCGATGATATATTAATATTATCGCTGTTTTTACATAGGATTATCAAAATGATGAAATTATCTACAACCATTTATAATAAAAAAGAGCGAACAGTTCTTAATTGGATTGATGGAAATAACATGAGAGCGCCTTTTGAACTTCGAAAAGTATATGATAGTTATATTATCAGTCATAGCTTACTTTATAATTATATTAAAGCAAATAATATACTATAAAATTTTAAGCCGGCGGGGAGGTATTGGTTATCTCGCTTTCCTCATAAGGAAGAAAACTTGGTTCGAAACCAAGCGTTCCGGCACATTGAAGTCCTTAGTTTTATAAATATCCGTCGACGGGTTTATAAGCTAAGGACTTCCTAAATGAATAAAATTGATATAACAAAGTGTCGTGATTTTTATCAAGAAATTTGTCTTAAGATATCAAGAGAATTGAGGTTTTAATATGAAAAACACATCTGATATTATTTACTATCATTTTGAATCTGAAATACTTTTAAAAGTTTCTTTTAATTCGCAAATACATAATACACACACTGGAAAAATATATGTGAATTATGACATTACTGATCACATTTATGCAGGAGTGATTAATGCGTTTACTTAGTAGAGATATTTTTAATAAGATAGATATATATTGTTTATCTTATACAACTAACATTAGTATCGAATCAAAAGAAGAATCAATTTTTAATTTTTTATATATTTCTTATAATGTTGTTGATTTAATATCTCATAGCATTAAGGAGGATTTATAATGAAATCAACTAGTGTAGTTATTGGAAATGTTGAATATGATGTCCGTAGGAAAGTGTATAACTTTAAGTTTGGAACAATAAGTACATCATTGATTCGTACAAATTATGAAGAAATATTTGGTAAAATAGAAATAGCAGTGAGGTTTTTGGTTCATGGATAAAATATATTTTTTACTTTCAGATTATTATGCTACTGGAGAAGGTATGACTAAAGCTGTTTTAGTTACTAGAGCCAATCCAAAGCCTGGCGATTATATAAATTCTGATGATTATTCTAATTTAGAAACAATCAATACTCCAGAAGAAAGAGCAATTAAAGAATTTGAAGAAATTTTTGGAATATTCTTAAGTCGTGGAGTAGAAATAACCGAATATGAAAAAGTTGAACGAATGCTGCCAGAAATGGTAAAAAATTTAATAAGCCAAAATGATGGAGTGTTAAAATATTATCAAAAGTTATATATTAATTATAGTTAGGATACACTATGAGAGTTATACTTGAAATTGAAATTGATCCAAATAATATAGACTATATTTTGTTTGCCTGGTTTGATGAAATATCAGATAAATCTAGAGAACAAGGTAAAATAACTAAATTTGAAGTGCAGGGTTTTCCAGCAACCTTAGATCTTAATAAATAAAAATAAATTGGAAGATTGGATGAGTGGCTTAAATCAGCAGTTTGCTAAACTGTCAAACTTCAAATAGTTTCGTGGGTTCGAATCCCGCATCTTCCGCATTGAAGTCCTTGAAAGCATAAATAGTTCCAAATGGGTAAAACTGTGGCTTTCAAGGACTTCCAAAATAATTATGCTTCTATAGCTCAGCTGGACAGAGCATTAGTTTTCGAAACTAAGTGTCGCGGGTTCGAATCCTGCTAGAAGCTCCATTTTTATGTTGACATTTCTGATAGAATAGAATAGTATCTAATTTATCAACATTAGGAGTAATACATATGCCATCGTTTGCTAAAAATTTAGAAAAGACATTTCATGATGCAGTTGTTTTAGCAACTAATATGTCTCATGAATATATAACACTTGAACATCTTCTTTTTGCTCTTACAGACAATAAGAGTTCTTCTTCTGTAATAGTAAAATGTGGAATAAGTATAGGAGAATTACGCGTATCTTTAGATAAGTATATTCAAGACTCTTCAAATAATTCATCTTCAAATACAGCAAAAGTTCCTGAACCTACTGCCTCAGCTCAACGAGTAATTCAAAGAGCAGTTGTGATGGTTCAATCTTCTGGCAGAGAACAAGTAAATGGTTCAGATGTTCTTCTTGCTCTCTTTGCAGAAAAAGATAGTTATGCTGTTACTCTTTTGACTGAATTTGGAATATCTCGAGAAAATATAGTGAATGCAATTTCTAAATCAGATAAAGAAATGGAATATGTTGGTAATGAAGAAATGATGCGAGGCGACGACGAATCTGCTCTTGATAAATATTGTGTTGATCTGAATAAAAAAGCTATTGATGGCAAAATTGATCCACTTATTGGTAGAGAAGAAGAAATCGAACGCACAATTCAGGTTCTTTGCCGTCGAAAGAAAAACAATCCATTGTTTGTTGGTGATCCTGGTGTTGGTAAAACAGCAATTGCTGAAGGTATAGCCCAATTGATTGTTGACAAAGCAGTTCCAGAAGTGATTTCTGATTGTACGATTTTTTCACTTGATCTTGGCGCTATGATGGCCGGAGCTCGTTTTCGTGGAGATTTCGAAGAAAGAATTAAAGCGGTTATAAATGAAATTAAAGAACATGATAATGCTATTATGTTTATTGATGAAATTCATATGTTAATTGGAGCCGGCGCAACTGGCGGCGGAGCAATGGATGCTTCTAATTTGTTAAAGCCAGCATTGGCTTCTGGTGAATTGAGATGTATTGGTTCAACCACATATGCTGAATATCGTCAGCATTTTGAGAAGGATAAAGCTCTTGTTCGTCGTTTTCAAAAAATAGATGTTAAAGAACCATCTATTGCAGACGCTATTAAGATTTTGAATGGTCTTAAATCTCGATATGAAAATTTTCATAAGGTTGAATATACTGAAGATGCTATAAAATCTGCTGTAGAATTATCTTCAAGATATATTCATGATCGTAAGTTGCCAGATAAAGCAATTGATGTGATTGATGAGTCTGGTGCAGCGCAAATGCTGTTCACTGAAGATAAAAGAAAAAAGATAATTGAAGTAGTTGATATTGAAAATATTATTGCAAAAATTGCAAGAATACCTTCTAAGAATATATCTCAAGATGATCGTAGTTTGCTAAAAGATTTGGCCGGCGAAATGAAAAGATCTGTTTTCGGTCAAAATAGTGCAATTGATGCTTTGGTTTCTTCAATTATGACTTCTAGAGCTGGATTGAGAGAAATGGAAAAGCCAGTTGGCTGTTATTTGTTCTCGGGTCCGACTGGTGTCGGTAAAACTGAAGTGGCCAAGCAGCTATCTGATTCTCTTAATGTAAATCTTATTAGATTTGACATGTCAGAATATATGGAGTCGCATAGTGTATCCCGTCTTATTGGAGCACCTCCTGGATATGTTGGGTTCGATCAGGGTGGATTGCTTACAGATAGTGTAGATCAAAACCCTCACTGCGTTCTCCTTCTCGACGAAATCGAGAAAGCCCATCCGGCCATCTTTAATATTTTATTGCAGGTGATGGATAATGGTCAGTTGACAGACAACAATGGAAAAACAGTAAATTTCCGTAATGTGATTTTGATTATGACTACAAATGCTGGTGCTCAAAATCTAGCAGCCTCGGCCTTTGGTTTTACTCAAAACAAAAGAGAAGGTGATGATATAGAAGCTATCAATATGCTTTTTGCTCCTGAATTTAGAAATCGTTTGGATTCAATTGTAAGCTTTTCACATCTAACGCCAGAAATTGTTCGTACCATCGTTGATAAATTTGTTAATCAATTAGAAAATCAGCTTTCTGAAAGAGAGATTATTATTGACCTTTCAGATAAAGCAAGAGATTGGTTGGCTGAAAAAGGTTATGATGAACAAATGGGAGCGCGTCCATTGGCTCGAGTGATACAGAAATACATCAAGCAACCACTTGCAGAAGAAGTTTTGTTTGGCAAGTTGATGAATGGTGGTAAAGTTAAGGTAGTCATAAAAGATGATGATCTTGGATTTGAATTTGTATCAAATAAAACATCGGTTCCTGAAATCCTGAAATCCTGAAATAGTTAATACTAAGGAAAATTATTATGATGAAAGTTAAAAAAAGAATAACGCCTGTGTAGCCGAATGGTAAGGCAACACCTTTGTAACGTGTAGATTAGGAGTTCGATTCTTCTCACAGGCACCAACAATACTCCCATAGTTTAGCGGTAAAACACCTGACTTATATTCAGCATCGTCTCCAGATTAGAGAGCGTCCCAGGTTCGAATCCTGGTGGGAGTACCAAATTAATGATTGACAATCAGGCAGGTATAGTGTAATGTGGTAACACCTCAGTTTGTGGAGCTGATATTTCGGGTTCAATCCCCGGTGCCTGTGCCAATTTGGAGAATAAAATGGATATTATTAAAAATAACAAAAGAATTATTATTAAAAAGCATATTCGAGATGATTTAGAATTATTTATGTGTGACGATGGTAATTTACTTGTTACAATTAATATTGGAGGTTCTGAAGAACTTATTGATTTGTCTCCAAGAGAACTTTCAGAACTTAAAAAGTGGATCATCGAAAATACATGAAATGAGATTATATGGATATTATTAAAAGTAAAAAAGAATTTATAGTATATGGACCTAGAAGTTCTACAGACTTTAGTATTGAAAAAGAAGATGATGGTGAGTTATACATTCGATTAGATTCTCAAACTGAATTTTTAAATTTTACAATGACCAAAGAAGCTAAACAACAACTTATAGAATGGATTGTAGATAATGAAAATTGAAATAACAGAAACCGTAGTTAAAGATGTGAAATATCTTAAAGCTTCGTGTGGAGTTAGATATTGGGAGGATGGTAAAGTAAATGGAGTAGAAGATACAGACGGTTCTCTTATTCCATGTCGGCGTAATGATTGCTGGGAACCTACCATCGATTTGGAAACTGGTATTATTACAAATTGGGAAGCTGGAAAAACAGCTAAGATACATTATAAAGTGTGTGATGCTGGCGTATATACTCTTCTTGATGATATTAATGTACCAGTTAAAAGATTGGATGATTCATATGTTATTAGTTCTATGTCACCAGGTGGGCCTGGATATGGCGATTATGTTATTATGAATATTAATGAATATGGAAAGATTGATAATTGGAAAGCAAATCTTAGCGATTTCGTCGATTAATTAAAATTAAACAAATGAAAGTGAAACAAATGAAAGTGAAACAAATGAAAAATATTATTATAATGTCAGCTATTATTTTGGCTTCTTCTACTTCTTTAGCAGTTGCTAGTGATTATTGCGATAGGCTATCAACTGAAACAGGCGCTTTTCATATTCAATAGTTTGAATTGAGATGTGAAGGTGTTGGCGGAAATATTGGCCTTGGTTCTTCTTCTCGATCAGATGGTGGATCAGGTCATGGTGATGGTCATGGTGGATCAGGTCATGGCGGATCAGGTCATGGCGGATCGGGTCATGGCGGATCAGGTCATGGTGGATCAGGTCATGGTGATGGTCATGGTGGATCAGGTCATGGCGGATCAGGTAACGGAAACGGTGGATCAGGTAACGGAAACGGTGGATCGGATCATGGTGGATCTGGATCAGATAACGGAAATGGAAACAGCGGATCTGGATCAGATAACGGAAATGGAAACGGCGGATCTGGATCAGATAACGGAAATGGAAATGGAAACGGCGGCTCGGGTCCTGGTAATGGTAATGGAAATGCTGGTAATCCTGGCAACGGCGGCGGTAATAATGGCGGATCTGGTCCAGGCACCGGCAATGGTGGTGGGAATAATGGCCAGGGCGGCGGGTCTAGTAATGGCGGTGGCGGTAATGGAAATAGCGGAAAATAATAAATGGGCCAGTAGCTGAGTCGGTTGTAGCGAGAGACTCTTAATCTCTGTCTTACGTGGGTTCGAGCCCCACCTGGCTCTCCAATATAAATATTGACATTAGTTACTCGATGTTATATATTTTATATCATCGAGTAATTTATTAAAAGTGTAAAGAATAACATTAGAGATCAAGTTTGGACTCAAGTCGGTAATCAAGTTTGTAATTATTTAGTATGAAAAATTTAAAGAATCTAATCAATGATCAAACCAATTATCAAGTCAATTATCAAGTCAGCGATCAAGTCGAAAATCAAGTTTGGAATCAAGTCGTGACTCAAGTCTGGACTCAAGTCGAAAATCAAGTCAGGAATCAAGTCAGGACTCAAGCCAGGAATCAAGTCAGGAATGCTTTGATATGAAAAGTTTAAGAGTTCAAGTCTGGAATCAAGTCAATGATCAAGTCGGCGATCAAGTCTGGGATCAAGTCAGTTGGCAAGTCAAGAATCAATTCCAGATTTACTTAAAATGAAAGCTTTAAGGAATAATGTTAATAGAAAATACAGATAAAGAAATGATGTTTGTCGTTTATCGCTTGAATCCCATGAGAATTTTTAGCATTCATAGAAATTATATGAATGCTAGTAATGAAAAGCAGAAGATTTTAGAAGATGGTGATGAGCATCTTAATGTTGAAATTTATGGTTTATATGTGAGAGATTAAATGAGAAATATATGGTTTATATCAGATACTCATTTTGGCCACGAGAATATTTTGAAATTTGTGGATGAAAATGATAATTTGATTCGTCCTGGTTTTGATTCTCTTAGTCATATGAATCAGCGCATATTAGATAATATAACAGATAATGTAAAAGCTGGTGATACTCTTTACCATCTTGGTGATGTATATTTTTCGAAAGAAAAATCAGAATCATCTCTTAAACAGTTAAAAAGCATGCCTTTTAAAAAGAGATTAATTCTTGGTAACCATGATGATGGCAAAGATAAAAATCTTTATGATATATTTGGTAAAATTGTGGTATGGAGATTGTTCAAGGATCATAATTTTCTTGCTACTCATGTTCCAATCATGCCAGATTCTTTTAGAAAAGTAGAATATAATGCGCATGGGCATATTCATGAAAAAGAAAGTTTTTCTTTAAATCATATTAATTTATGTGTAGAAAAAACTAATTACATGCCAGTTCATATAGATGATGTTATGAAATATAAGAAAAAATATTAGTTGACATTGCCATAAATATGTGATATGTTATATATTCTAAATTAGGAAGGAATTGATTGTGGGTTATTATAGCGATTTTGAAGTTAGTGTTTCAGGTCTTAAGGGCAAAGATGAAGCCGAATGGTTTGAATTTAAAGCAAAAAAGGCTATTCAATATACTTTTGAAAATGGTTTTCATTGTAATATAGCTGATGGTTCTGGACATTTTAGAATTACTGAAGCAAAATGGTATGATTGTGATAAAGATTTGTTAGATTTATCATTAGCTTTTCCACATCTTCTTATTGAAGTTTATGGGCAGGGTGAAGAGTCTGGAGATGTTTGGAAAGCTAGATATCGAAATGGAGAAGGCGAAAAAGCAACATCTACTATTGTTTTTGAAAAATTTAAAAAGATTACATAAAAACAACGATCCGGTAGCTCAGAGGCAGAGCAGCGGCCTTTTAAGCCGCGTGACGAGATTTCAAAATTCTCTCGGATCACCAATTTTAGGATAAATATTATGGGCATGCTCCGAGTGTATAACGGAGAGGAATGATTGCCGACTGGAAGTGACTACACGGCTTCCCTGCCCACCAAATAAATCAAAGTGAGAAGGAATTAATATAATGGAATTTAAAGAATTTATGCTTAAGTTGCAAAACAATGTTGACGCGTTTGAAAAAATGTGGATAGAAGAAAATAAATCTCGAGGAGATGCCTCGTTTCCAATGTCATTTGATGATTATTTTGACTGGAAAGATCAATTTTTGGCTTATCTTGAAGGAACTAACGAATAAATCGAAATAAAGCCCTTGTAGCTCAGTGGTAGTAGCTGGTAGCTCATAACTGCTTGGTCGTTGGTTCGATTCCAGCCGGGGGCACCAAAAATTCGGTAGGACGTCGCGCTAATTAATGTTCCTTTAAAGTGGCCTCTGGACGCGCGGAGTGGCACACCGTTTATTAATAATGAATTTTTTTATTTTAATTAGGTATTTTATTATGTATATGGCTTTTACGTACACAGACTTTGATCAAGATACACCAAAACGTTCATTTGTTGGAGTGTTTAATAGTATAACAGATGTTCACGATATAGTTATTGGAACACCATATGATCGTAAAAATATGTGTTTAATTAACACAGAAACATATGAATTTAGAGAATATGTGTGGGTATCAACTTACATAAATTCTTTTGAATTTAAAAAAGATGGTACAAATATTATGAGACTAACACACCGTCTGGCGCCTATGAAAAAATATAATAGTTTAATTGAAGGAGAAATATCAGATGAATTATTATTTAAATATGACGGTGATACGAGAAAATGGGGGCCAGTTGGCAATGCGCTTTTAGCAGCTGGTGAGTGGGAAGAAGAAAGATGAGAAACTGGTTAGACAACGTTTTAATAATTGATAAGAATCGATTTGATCAAGAAAATAATAAAATAAACTCTCTTGTAATTCTGATGGACATTGTTATTACTTTTGATTCTCGTAATTCGTATTCTTTTGTTAAAAATAGATATTCACAATCAACTATTTTAAATGTAAATTACAAAACAGTAGAAGCAATTTTAAAATCATATGTATAAAGAAATAAAATGGACTTCTGTTGGGTCTGGAGCTGATATGAAGTTGGTTTCATATGCTAATAGTAGAGTCCCTTGCAAAATTTTTTATGGATCAGTTTCTCATGTTTTTCATGTTTCTTATGGACTAGAAAAAGAGTTTTCGATAAGCAGATATCTGCTATTAAATGGTGTAACGATAAAAACAAAGAGGTTGTTTGATATTATGAGCACTTTTCTTTTAAAGCTAAATAAAGACGATAAGTTTATAAAAGCTTTTTGGAAATGGTTTGATGAACTTCCAAAAGAAACTAAATTATATTATTGGAATAATGATAATGGATCGGCTGCAGAACAAAAATTTTTATATTCATATCATATGAAAAAATTAAAGTGAGTAAATAATGAAAGCATTTAGAAATTGGTATAAGAAACATGATTTTTGGAAAGATCATGAAGATGATTTTCTAGAAATTTGGAACATGTTAGAAGATGATTTTGGTGTAGATGAAGAAGCTATCGAAGAAACTTTTGATAGAATAATTGGATGTATTAAAGAAGAATATGGTGATTAATGAATTATCAAAATGATATAATCAGTGATTTGAATTCCATGTCAACATACAGGTCAATTTCATCTATTTATAGAATCCCGACAAATACATATCACATACAGGAATATATTGAAAATTCTATTTCAATAGAACAACAAACAGCAATACACGAAAGATTTAAAAATAAATGATTCTTATTGGAGACGTTCACGGTAAATTTGGATCTTATAAAAATATAATTAAACAATATTCTAATACTATTCAAGTGGGAGATATGGGTGTTGGATTTAAAAGAAGAGAAGATATTGCAGAGGCTTTTAATTTAAATCTTTATCATCCTAATCCTCCATATGATATAATGGTTAATGGAAATCATAGATTTATACGTGGAAATCATGATAATCCATCTGTGTGTTCTAGACATTCTCAGTGTATAACTGATGGTCATATTGAAAACGATATGATGTTTATAGGTGGCGCTCTTTCAATTGATCGAGCATTTAGAACAGAAGGTTATGATTGGTGGGAAGACGAAGAATTATCTATTAAAGAATTAGATCTTTTAATTGATAAAATTGTTGACGAAAAACCAAGAGTTATGATCACTCATACAGCTCCTGATTTTTTATCAGATGAATTAGCATGGGCTGCAAATCGTGGATATAAATTAGATTTTCCATCTAGAACTCAACAAGCTTTTAATTCTATGTTTTATCATCACAAGCCAGAAATTCATATTTTTGGTCATTGGCATGTAGATTTTGATTATTTTCATGAAGATACTAGATTTATATGTTTAAATGAATTATCTACGTTTGAATTAGATATGGATAATCTGATGGGCAATGAAATAATTTCATATGAAAAGTTTTTAGCAAATAAAAGTTGACATTAACACAGAAATAATATAATATAGGATTATTATGAAAGAAAATAATAAATATGTTCAATGTAGTCTTCTTAGAGGAATAGATCAATATACTATTTCTTGGATTCCAGAACACTGCGCTATTGTAGGAGCTACTGTTATGTTGGGTGAAACAAGACAATCTGACCCAATAAAATATGTTGTTCAAAAAACCTATGGCAAGTGTGATGAATCTGTTCTTAATCAAATTGAAGGCGCTAGAAAAAATAGAGCGTACACTATTACATAAAGGATATTAAATCATGAATAAATTAAAGAGTTTGGCATTAGCATCGGTTATGTGTTTGTTAGCTTTTTCAGCAGCAAATGCCGAAAAAGTTTATAGTGCATCGTCTGGTGATTGGGGAATAACTGGACACCAAAAAGGCAGTGATATGTCATGTGTTATTTCCACATCCTGGAAAGACGGAAGCCGTATTAATCTTAATATTTTTCCACGAAGAAATGGTGATCAATATACGACTCTTACTGTATTAAATCCCCGGTGGAATTTGCCAAAAACTGCAATTGGTCAAACATTAAATTTGAAAATATCATTTTTTGGAAATGGATTTGAAGAACTTGATGCCGATTTTCAGGTTTATAAGAAAAATGCTGTAATTTTAAGAGGTCTATCAAAAGCTTTTGATAAGCTATTTAAAAATAATTCATTAATGATATTGTTTACAGGAATGAAAGAAGAACTTAAAGTTGGTCTTAAAGGAACAAAAGAAATAGGATATTATTTGACAGATTGTATTAAAACAGTTAAGTCAACAACTTATTAACGCTCGGTTAGCTCAGAGGTAGAGCATCTCGCTTACATCGAGAGGGTCGGGATTTCAAAATTCTCACCGAGTACCATCTGCTCTCATAAGATGTGTGATAGCTGTCTTGTGAGGAAGGGGGAGAGCTATCATCTCCCCCGAGAGTTTAATGGGGCTTGTCTATGGGTAGCAGTTGATCCTTGCAAGATTGGCGTGGTCGGTTCGATTCCGACAAGCTCCACCACTCAATAAAGGAGGACCTCGATGTTAAATGATGATCATATTCGTTGGTTAAAGCGTATTCAGAATGGAATGGTTGAAACAACTGTGTCAAACGATTTTATTGATAAGTTAAAAAAAGAACGACTTATAATAGATGGAAGTGATAGATTTTTCTTAAGTGCTAAGGGTAAAAAGGTTTTAAAATAATGGTGATAGCTGGTATTATTTATTTGGTGTGTGGTTGTATAGTGTGGTGTAAACATGCTATATTTATACATAAGGATATTAAAGCTGGATATATTGATTTTAAAGGAAGTTTTTTTGATTGGACTTTAGCTGTAGTAGTAAGTTTAGATATTATTATATTTTGGCCGGTTATTATTTTTCTAGATTTAATAGCTTAATGCGGGTGTAGCTCAGTGGCAGAGCTTCTGGTTGCCAATCAGATGGTCGTGAGTTCGACTCTCATCACCCGCTCCATTTTTTAGAAATGAAATAAAATGAAAAATTTAAAGTATCAAGTCAGAAATCAAGTCAGGTTTCAGGTTTGGGCTCAAGTCAGTGATCAAGTCTGGAATCAAGTCTTAAGTCAACTCGGGAATCAAATAAGGAATCAAGTCTTGAATCAAGTCTTGAATCAAGTCGAGATTCAAGTCATGAATCAAGTCATGACTCAAGTCAAGAATCAAGTTTGGAATTAACTTTGGTTTTGGTCTTAAATTAATGCCCTTGTAGGGAAACTGGCAGACCCGTTTGTTTCAAAAGCAAAAGATTGTGAGTTCGAGTCTCATCAGGGGCACCATTTTTTGTTGACATTGATGTATTTATAATATATACTGTTTTTATAAGGAGAACAATTATGAAAACTGGTTTTACAATTGACAAAAAAGACGGTGGTAAATGGTATTGCTTGTCTTTGTTTAATCCATTGTTGTTTGTTTTTTCTAAAAGTTCAGATGGCACTTGGAAAAATGATAGAAAAAACATAGAATTGCTACCATTTTTTTATTGTGATTATAATGATTATTTAGGAGAATTGCCAACTGTTTCTTTTATTATAGGACCATATTGTTTTAAAATTTCATGGTATAAATCGTGATATATTATGGATCGCATGATATTAATGGAGCTGGCGGCCATAGAAAGAATATGTACTTATCATTAGATTCTAAAATTAGAGATTTAGTTAATATTAATACTTATGATAAAGAAGAGTGTGTTTTGGCTGATCTTGATATGTATATGTTAAACGGATGCCGTACATTTTTTCGAAAAGAGTGGGCTGACATAGTTAAAAAGCATTTAGAAATGAGACCGTAGCAAAACGATAAATGCGCTGGCCTGCAAAGCCATGAGGTGGAGGTTTGATTCCTCTCGGTCTCTCCATTAAAAAGAGGATATGTTATGAAAACATTTATGATTAATTTCTTATCTGTTTTAGTTTTTGTTTTGTTTATGGTAGCTTCTTTTTTTATGTATGATTATTATGTAAACTTTAAGCCACATTTAAACAAATTTTATAAAATAAATGTACTTAGCCGGGCTGAATCATGTAAATATATTGCTTCAATGCGTCAAAAAAATTGGATAGTTATGATTGGTGATGATTATTCGTTTGTTTGTTATGATGTTGATAATCTTAAAAAAATATGGTCTTGGACTGCTGAAAATGGAAAAACTTGGTATTAATTGTTGACATTATATAATGGATGGTTTATAAAGAATCATCAATAATTGAAAGGAATTTGATATGGGTACGAGAAATATGTCTGGCGTGTTTATTGATGGCACTTGGAAAGTCGCTAAATATAGTCAATGGGATGGATATCCAAGTGGGGTTGGCACTGATATTCTTGAGGTTTTTAGCAATGTTAATTTGGTTACGCTCAAGGAAAAAATTAAAAACAATGCTAAATTTGCAAATGATGAATTTGTAAAAGAAGCTTATACCAATCTTGGCATAGAACTTAATGAAGGCTGGATTAATATGGATGACTCTAATAGGTTTAAAAATCGTTATCCATTGCTTGATCGTGATACTACACTTAAGGATGTTGCGATGGCTCACCTTTCAAATTCAAATGATAATCCTATTTTTACTAAGAACGATGTAGATTTTGCAAAAGATTCTCTTTTTTGCGAATATGCATATGTAGTAGATTTTGATAAAAATACATTTGAAGTATATCGAGGATTTAATTCTGAGCAATTGGATGAAAGTGAAAGATTTTTTGGCACAGATAGTCTTGAAGAACACCCAAATGGTAATACATATTATCCTGTTCGTTTTTGGCATTCGTGGACTCTTGATGCTCTTCCGACCAAAGAAGAATTTATTAAAACTCTTAGTGAAAACGATGAAGATGAAGATGAAGAAGTAGCATAAAAAATATAAAGCGCGCATAGCCCAATGGCAGAGGCACCAGACTTAAAATCTGTCCAGTGTGAGTTCGAGTCTCACTGCGCGCACCAACAAAATAAAAGGTATTAGATGATGATGACAGCAAGGAATTTTAGAGATTTGGCTGATGGCTTGGATAATTCAAATCATGCTGCTGAAGATTTGACAGCTCGAATATCAAAGGCTTTAGATAAATCTGTCAGGCCAAAAATTGCAGATAATGATATAAATACAATTAGTATTTATTTTAATGATGAAAATGTTTCAGAAATATCGTGGCTTTATATGAATGATGATGATCGCCGATCAAAAATGGTGTGTGCTCAGTATTGGTGTGATGGTTATATAGCAGCTACTAGAAAATTTCAAAATTAAAATAGCCATATTGCAAAATAGGTGTTTACAAATTCGGTTAGTTGGTATATATTAAGACCATATCAACTAGAGGAAAGGATTTGATATGCCACGCGGAGTTTATGAACGCAAAAAGAAAAACGAAGTAGCAGAATTGAATGTGGGTGGGTTTTTGCCAGACACAAATGAGTCAGACGCTGATATTTTCAAAAAGCTGTCTGAACGATTTGAAATTCTTGAGTATCTTGCGAGAACAGCTATTTCGGGTAAGACCAAGGCTCTTATTGTCTCAGGACCTGCCGGTCTTGGTAAGTCTTACACTGTAGAAAAAGAACTCGAAGACTGGGACCCGTCTGGTGATCGATACACCATCATTAAGGGTTATGTTCGAGCAACGGGTCTTTATAAACTGTTGTTCCAACATCGTAAACCAGGAAATGTTATCGTTTTTGATGATGCTGACTCGATTTTCTTTAATGATACAGCATTGAATATGCTTAAGGCTGTATGCGATACGACTGAAACTCGACGAGTTTCTTATCTTGCTGAAACTAAGTTGTTTGATGAGAATAGTGCTCAAAATATTCCTAAGACTTTTATCTTTGAAGGCACTATTATCTTTATCACTAATACTGATTTTGATAAGTATATTGATTCAAACAATAAGATTGCTCCTCATCTTCAGGCTCTTATTTCTCGGTCTCATTATGTAGATTTGGATATGAAGACTCGCCGGGATTATATGGTGAGAATTAAACAGGTAGTTGCACAGGGTCTTTTGGCCAATCAGGGTCTTGATTTCTTGGAACAAAAAGAAGTTGTCGATTATATCGAAGACAATATTAAGAAGCTTCGTGAATTGTCTCTTCGTATGGCAATTAAGATCGGTATCCTTCGTAAATCACACCCTGATATGTGGCAGCGGATGGCAAATATTACCTGTATAAGGAACAACAAGGGTAAGAAGTAACATGGTTCTATGGGAGGCTGTGATGGCCTCCCATATATATTAAAATAGTTGTTGACATATCACATAGAATAATATAGAATAATAACATAATTAAGAGGATATTAATATGTTTGAACATTCTTTATCACCATCTCCTTCAGTTCATATGAACGGTGATACTTTAGATGAATTGATAAAGCAATATAATGATGTGTGTGAAAGTTCATTAATATTAATGAATTCTATGAAGAAAAATTCACCACATGCCAGAAATTTTTATATACAAGGTGAAGAAGCATATCCAGCTTATCGAAAAGCATATGAAGAAAGATATATAGCTGTGAATGAGATTTATAAAGAAAATTTAGCAATACTATTAGATTTAATTGGAAAAAAATCATGAAACTAATTAAAAAGTTTTTAATCGTAATGATTATATTTATTATGGTTATGGCTTTTGGCTTTATTGGCTTTTCTATCAATATGGCTGTTATGGATTTTATGCATGGTCATTATACTATAAATAGCGGGGGGAAATAATTTGTAAAATAGTTGTTGACATTTAAACTAGAATAGATTATAGTATATAAGTAAATTAGAAAATATATCGTATATTATGAAAGGTAAATTATGAGCGATAAAATTACAAAACTTCCACAGGAAGTTATCGATAGGTTTCCAGAAATTCGAGATGAGTGGATTAAAATCGGTTTGAGTACCGAGCCTGCTGATCGAGAAAGAGCTGAAAAGGGTGTTGATTTGGCATATAAAGCTGCCGATCTTTCACCACCAGAAGTTAAGGTGTGGGTAGATTCTCCATACCAGGGTAGTATGGTTGCGGCCGTTTGTCGAGACTCTAATACTATTGAAGACTGTCAGCGTAAAATTAAAATTCTTATGGATAATAATTTTGATGCTAACATTTGCTCCAAAAAACTTGGAGTAAAAAAGAGCGATCTTTATGATGTTTTTGATGCTCTTTATGGCCAATTTGAAGCTGGATGGCTTTCATTTTATTCAGTTTTTGAAGGTCTTGTAGAAGAAGTAGAAAAGCTTCGTGGTGTCATGGAAATTGCTAAATCTGCCGGTTGGTGGTGGCCATTTGAAGGCATTGCTATAATTACTGAGCGTCCAACTTCTATTTTTCTTGATGAAGAAGCTCGCCTTCATTCAGAAACTTCTGCTGCTGTAAGTTATAGAGACGGCTGGTCACTATATTTTTATCATGGCGTGTCTATTCCTTCTGAATGGATTGAAGACTCTCTGCCATCCGCAGCTGAAGCTGTGAAATGGTCCAATATCGAACAGCGAAGAGCTGCTTGTGAAATGATCGGTTGGGATTCGATTCTTAATGAATTGAAGGCTAAGATCATTGATGAAGATGGCGATCCAGAAATTGGCACACTTCTTGAAGTCATGCTTCCAAACGGAGAAGGTGATGAGCCAACTCCTGAAAAATTCCTTAGGGTGAAATGTGGTACAGGGCGCTTTTTTGCTCTTCCAGTACCACCAGAAATGGCTACTGCTATTCAAGCACAGTCATGGACCTGGGGAATGGATGTAAATGAATTTGTAATACCAGAAATTAGAACTTAATATTAACGAAAGGAAAATAAAATGAAAACTTTTAAGAATTTTGCTGCACAGGGCGATATTTATATTCGCCGAGTTGAAGATGGCGTTCCTGAAGGAGCAACCAAGGTTGATACAGAAAATGGTTACTTGATTGTGACTCATTCTGAAACAGGCCATAATCATGTTATGGAAGCCAAGAACGGTCAGGTTGAAATGTACAACCTTCCAGACGATATTATGAATTGCCTGTTGGTTGTTAACGAACCATCTATGCTTGAGCATCTTCGTGGTAATGATACTCATGAGCCTATTCTCTTTGAAGCCGGTACTTATCAGGTCCGTCGTCAGCGTGAATATACTCCTGAAGGTTGGAAGCGCGTAGAAGACTAATACTATATTGGGATAAGGAAACTGATTTAATTAGCAATCCTTTCCTCTGATATATTAAATGGTTTTCTTATCTTTAATATTGACACCCTATCATGAATGTGATAGGGTGTCGAATAGTATCTGTTAACCTTTTAAGAATTGATACATGAAATTATGAAAAAAAAATTTGGAACAAATCCACAGCTCACCTTTGGAATAAAATTAGTATGAAAAACTGGGATCAGGCCGGAGCTCTAATTTGGAATAAAGTCACAATACAAGTTTGGGATAGAGTTGCAGCTCAAATTATGAATCAAATAAAACAAAAATAAAGAAAATGTATCATGAAATCTTATAAACATGACTTAACAGAAAAAGAAAGTAGTTATTATTATTATAATGCGCCATGGATGACTGATGATTATTATATCTATCTTACACAGTTGATTATTGAGGAGCCAATATTAGATATAATAAGTATGACTATTCATAAATTAACAATAATGAGATTATTATGAAACCACATTACGCAAATATTAACAGAACTACTTCGAGCTTTTATTATTATAATAGACCATGGATAACTGATAATTATCATAGCTATATTCTTGCTTTGTATCATACCAATATATTAAATATTTCATTAAACAGTAAATTACATTCATTAGGAGAGTGATGTGAAAAAATATCGTTTTACTAAAATGATACTTAATGTAAAACATCCGTTGGATGAAAACATTCGTGGGTTTGATAAAAATTTTATAATTATATCTATTAAACCAGATAATGATTTTTTTGAAAACATGCGCCGCCAAATGTTAAGAGTTTCTATGGGAGATAAATTAATATGAAATATCATTATGACGAAAGTATGAAATCTATAACAACCGCAAATCGTGTGAATATATGTTATTTGAATTATTCGTTATATGGGCTTTTTCATACAAATAATATTAATTTAAGACCTATATGTATTAATTTAAATAATTCAATTGGAGATTATAAATGAATGAAGATTTTGAGAAATTTAAAGACAGTTTACCACTGGTATTTGAAAATATTATAATAAGATTTTTAATAGTTACTACGGATTTAACACAAGAAGAATTTGAAATAGAACGAGGCAATCTTGTTTTTTTTATCAAAGATCATATTATAAAACTTAATAATTGTGACACAATAAGAGAAAAAATTCAGGATTTGATAGATGATCAAGATTTCTCAGCCATGGCATCATTATCTGGAGTACCAGAAGAGGAAATAGAGAAGATGAAGAGCCATCGTAAAAATGTTAGGAGGGTAAAACCACAACAAAAAAACGAAACCTCTTCAGAGGGAGCTACAGTGATTGCAGTGGATTTCACTAAGAAAAAATAATGAAAAGTTTAAGCGATAAAGTTGATTATCAATTATGGGACTTGGCTGGATATCAAATATGGAATAAAGTTGAGGTTCATGTATGGATTAAAGTTGAGATTCAAGTTAGGTTTCAAGTTAATGATCAAATAAGAAATAATTTGAAATGAAAAATATAAAAAATCAAGTCATGAATCAAGTCATGACTCAAGTCGGGAATCAAGTCGGGACTCAAGTCTGGAATCAAGTTAGGAGTCAAGTTTGGAGTCAAGTCGAAAATCAAGTTTGGAATCAAGTCGGGTTTCAAGTTAATGTTCAAATTAGAGATATATTAAAATGAAAGCTATAAGGATTCAAATCGATGCTCAAGTCAGGGGTCAAGTCTGGACTCAAGTCTGGAATCAAATCGAGAATCAAGTCTGGAATCAAGTCGGAAATCAAATCACGATTCAAGTCAGGAATCAAGTCAGGAATGCTTTGATATGAAAAGTTTAAGAGTTCAAGTCTGGAATCAAGTCTGGAATCAAATCGAGAATCAAGTCGAGATTCAAGTCATGAATCAAGTCAGGCATCAAGTCTGGAATCAAATCGAGAATCAAGTCTGTAATCAAGTCGAGAATCAAGTCGGGACTCAATTCAGGAATGCTTTGATATGAAAAGTTTAAGAGATCAAGTCGATATTCAAGTCTGGAATCAAGTCGAGATTCAAGTCATGAATCAAGTCAGGCATCAAGTCTGGAATCAAATCGAGAATCAAGTCATGAATCAAGTCGTGACTCAAGTCGGGAATCAAGTCAGGAATTCTTTAAAATGAAAAGTTTAAAAGATCAAGTCTGGACTCAAGTCAGGGGTCAAGTCTGGATTCAAGTCAGGGATCAAGTCTGGACTCAAGTCGATATTCAAGTCAGGGATCAAGTCTGGAATCAAATCGAGAATCAAGTCTGGACTCAAGTCTGGAATCAAGTCTGGAATCAAGTCTTGAATCAAATCAAAGATCAAATTAGAGATATATTAAAATGAAAGCTTTAAGGAATCAGATCAAATATCAAGTCGATATTCAAGTCGATATTCAAGTCTGGAATCAAATCGAGAATCAAGTCTGGACTCAAGTCGTGACTCAAGTCTGGATTCAAGTCAGGGATCAAGTCTGGACTCAAGCCAGGAATCAAGTCAGGAATGCTTTGATATGAAAAGTTTAAGAGATCAAGTCTGGACTCAAGTCAGG
>Ga0222664_1000019_pt1 | contig 145171 bp, 174 predicted proteins | sample AntAcemetagen604_FD_181147 | JGI IMG/M metagenome (GOLD analysis project Ga0222664, IMG submission 181147) | Saline water microbial communities from Ace Lake, Antarctica - #604 | ecosystem: Environmental > Aquatic > Non-marine Saline and Alkaline > Saline | place: Antarctica: Ace Lake... | reverse complement strand
CGCAAGAAGTGGACATGACCAAATACCCTAAACTCAACGGAGCTCCCCAGATTTTTCTTGCGGGTTCAATTGAAATGGGAAAAGCAGTAGACTGGCAACACACAGTATATAATAAAGTTGTAGATTCGAAGGAACGTGCAATTTTATATAATCCCAGACGTGATGACTGGGATTCAAGTTGGAAACAATCAATCGATAACCCACAATTTAATGCACAAGTTTCTTGGGAACTTGACAAGTTGGATATCAGTGATATTATATTTCTCTATTTTTCACCTGGAACTAAATCGCCGATTTCTTTATTGGAACTTGGTCTCCATGCAAAGGATAATAAATTAATTGTGTGTTGTCCAGAAGGATTCTGGAGAAAAGGAAATGTAGAAATGGTGTGTGACAAATATGCAATCGAATTACATACCGATTTAAATGATGCAATCGACGTATTAATAACTGATATTAAATATTTCAACGTATAATGACCAAATTTAAAATCCTATACAATAAAAGTAGTGCCGGTAAATTGCATACATGGGAAGTATGGGTAGATGGTTCCATCATTCATACCGAGTATGGTACTATCGATGGTGATAAAGCTACAAGTAGTAAACCTGCGAATCCAAAGAACGTGGGAAAATCGAATGAAACTACAGCCGAAGAACAAGCTATTAAGGAAGCCACTGCTATGTGGGAAAATAAACTAGCTCGTAAATACTACGAAAATAAAGATGAAGCTCTGGGTGGAAATAGACTACTACCAATGCTAGCCGTTTCATTCGAATCTCGTGCCGGAAAGAAAGTTGATGGCCACACATATCCATGTTACGTACAGCCTAAGTTGGATGGTATACGTTGTATTGCTCAGTGTGATGAAAGTGGAAATGTAACATTGTATTCTCGTCAGGGCAAAGAAATTCCCACAGTACCGCATATTATAACTTGGTTAGAAGATACCATGCTGCCCGGCCATGTTGCCGATGGTGAATTATACGTACATGGATGGACATTTCAGGAAATAACATCTGCCTTCAAAAAGAAACGTGAAGCGTCAAGTAAATTAGTATACCATGTATATGATTACATCGTTGACCCAAGTAAACCCAAAAATCAAAAAGAAAGATACAAAGACTTACAGGAATTTATATACAACGGTGGAGCTGTGTCGTTAGTTGAAACTAAAACATGTAACAACGAAAACGATATAATGAAATATGTTAATGGATGGCTAGATCAAGGATACGAAGGTGGTATTGCCCGAATGCTTGATAATTCTAATTATAAATTTAGAGGTAGGTCAAAGCGTTTACTAAAAATCAAAACGTTTCTTGATGATGAATTTAAAATTACCGGATTCGACCGGGGAATAAATAGTACTTGTATTTGGATTTGTACAAATACAAACAACCAAGAATTTAGATGTTTGGCAAATGGACAGTTGAGTGAAAAACAGCAATATCTAATTGATGCAGACCAATATATAGGAGAAATGTTAAAAGTTAAATTCTTTGAACTTACTGATGATGGTATTCCTAGATTTCCTGTGGCTATTGGTATCCGCGATAAATCAGATATGTAATGTCTAAACATAGCATAACAAAGAAACAATTAACTAAAATTATTATTGATAATATTAGTGATTTATATACTGAGCACCAGCGCGAGACCATTGGTCGTTGGCCGGCGGGAGGTGCATTTACCGGTAAAATTTCACCTGATGCGGCAAACCCATCCGCGTTCTTCCTGGCCGAATATAGTCAAATTAATGAAGAACAATGCTTAGAAATAGATAATAGTATAATATCAGATATTAAAATGGAAGTATAACATACTGATTATGCTAGATATGTTAAAGTTTCAAAAAGATTTGGAATACTCAACTGGTATGCGTATCTTAGTACTGTAACCGATAGATTTAAACACAATACCATGATAACATCACATCAAATTTCAGAAAGCAAGATTATTGTCTTCCGAGAATATTCCCTCGTCGGATACGTTGGTGAGACTCATGAATGGGTAACAGCGTCACAAGTTGACCTTGATACCAATGAGATTACAGTCATGTCGTATACTGATTTAAAATCTGTATATCGTACTATTGTAGGGCGATACAACCGCCGGGCATTCTGGTTCGCTATGAATGAAATGAGCCCGGATTCAGTTCGTCGTTCGAATGATGCTACTGCTAACGAAGCTATTTCTCGGGTAATCTAATTAGTATGAACACTATACCACATATAAGTAAGTTCTATGAAGCTGGTAAAGCTGGTAGAGTTAATGCACAATATTCATCAGACGGTAAGTTAGTACTGTTTAACTATTCACAAGAAACTCAATTTTCACGCGGCTGGGATGCAGTAACGTTGCAATCCCGGGGTATTGTATTTGAAATATCAACGGGCAATGTTATCGCTTACCCATTTCCAAAGTTCTTTAATATAGAAGAGCACGAATCACACGAAATACCAAATGAAACATTTGAGGTTTTTCACAAAGTAGATGGTTCGCTCGGTATAGTATATTATTATGATGGTACGTGGCGAGTTAATACTCGTGGTTCGTTTGAAAGCGACCAAGCTGTAGAAGCCAAAAAAATGCTACTTGGCCTGGATACTAATTTATTAGATACAAATGTAACATATTTGGTAGAAATAATTTTTCCAGAAAATCGTATAGTTGTGGATTACGGTCCAATGAGCACATTAATTTTATTAGCCGGATATCGTCGTACTGATAATATGACATTTGCCGAAATTCCTTTTAGCAAATTAGAAAACCGTACTCCGTTTAATGAAGTTAGCCGTAGTTTTTTCGAAGACTATAATACAATCAAAGCACTTGACTGGGATAATGCCGAAGGTTTCGTAATACGATTTGAGTCTGGTTTCAGAGTTAAAATTAAATTCGAAACATATGTACGGTTGCACAGTCTTATGACTGATATGACTCCTAAGAAAATACTTAGAGCATTAGCAGCTGGATCACCGATAACATCAGACCTTAAGGATGTTCCAGATGAACTATTCGATGAAATTCGTGATTGGGAAAATAAATTCACGCAGGAATATACCATGATTAATATTGATGTTCTACATAGCTGTATGTTAGCAAGGTCGTTACCAACACGTAAAGAACAAGCATTCTTTATAAAAAAAGATTCAAAGTATCCTGGTTCTGTATTTGGGTTATTAGATAACAAAGATATTTCAGCCGGGATTTGGAAAATCGTAGAAAATAAATTATTATGAAGTTACTTTGGTTAGATGATTACAGAAATCCATTTTTGGATAATGAACAGAAAGTTCCGCCTGGTGCCACTAGCATCGAGTGGGTCGTAAGTTATGACCAATTTACAGAATGGATTACCAGATTTGGAATGCCGGATATGATCTCATTTGACCATGATTTGGCAGATGAGCACTATACACCACAAGAATATTGGGATGATTATGATGCTAGTAAAGAATACCAAGATGCCCAGGTGTATACCGAAAAAACTGGAATGCAATGTGCGAAATGGTTGGTTAATTATTGTATGGATTCTGGTTTGGGATTACCCAAATATTACGTACATTCAGCAAATCCGGTAGGAGCAGATAATATCCGAGGATTACTTGATAATTTTCATAAATGTTGGATTAACGCCGGATGGTGATGGTTAAAGCGGAAGCATATAATGATGATGGAACGCTATGCGATATACGTATTTCATACATTCATCCTAATCATTTTATTGTATCATATGATATAGAATTAATAACTGACTCTATATTAAATATGAATGCCGATGATTTAAAGCATGATCAATGGTATGAATTTGAACTATTTCCCAGATGGGAAGATGATGGCTCAGGTTGTATGCGATTAGATTGGTATGAAATTACCAATATGTCTATAATTACGGAATAATCCGATATGTTAAAGTTTCAACAAGATTTGGATATTCCAATGCCATTTTGTATCTTAGTATTGTATGACACAGACGAACACACGTAAGGTATTTTTTGAACTGGTTAACTCGGCTCCGGTCGTTGTATGGACTAGATTGGACAATTCTAAGCTGCTAAGAGAGCGGCCTGATTTCCATCCAGAGCCCAATACATTCGAACACATTCGTATCGTTACAGAGCGTCTCATGGCAACAGATGACCCAGATTTGATTATGGCAGGTATGTTGCATGACATTTGTAAGATTGACACAGTACGTATCAATCCTAAGACGGGGTTTCCTACGTGTCCTGGTCATGACCATGAAGCTGCCAAACTGGTGTCCACTAATAAGGACGTTCAAGAATGGATTGTTAATCGTGGAGCTAACGTTGAAATGGTAGCTCAGTTGTGTAACCAACACATGCGCTTTCATCAATTCGGACAAATGAAGCCATCTAAGCAACAAGCATTTACAGAAATGGCTTGTTGGGATAAATTGCAATTTTTGGGAGCAGCTGATAACATGCTATCCGAATTTGATAAAGATGATTTGGATAAATCTTTTAAATGGAACCGAAAATAAATCTAATGAGTATCTTTAAGCATATAGCTAATTGGTTCAAACCTAAGAGCCCCTGCTGCGATAAGCCTATGACCAGTGTTTTAGAAATGCACTTTGACATATTATTATATACATGCCCCGATTGTGGGGAAGAATGGGTATAATAATTAATATAAATGAAAAATATTTACATGGATAAACAAGGATACTTAAACGGGCAATATGCTTTAAGCGAAATCTCGGTCAAAGAAAACGCTATGAATTATGACGTATTCCAGCTATTCAGACTTCTATTGGATGGATTTCTAATAGGAGAAAATGAACAAGCCGAACAATATGGATACTATGTATACAAATTGGAACATAGTATATACTATTTCAAATGGTACCATTACATGTATGAACAAAGTCCCCGTTACTTACAATTACTAAAGGATGATGGTTGGATATGTTAATTAACATTACAAACAAATAAACAAAATGATGAAACAAGAAACTAAATATAAGCGTGTAATCTATGTATTACTACTTTTACTGGCACTGATAACGGTGTCTAGCTGCCATAGTATTATGTATGATGAAACAGCCACTATACATACGGCGATGGAATCAAATCAAGACAATTATAAATACCAGTATAATATACATACCGGTTGGGTATATACTACAACCATTTATTCTAATGAGGTATATAATATAGGTGATACACTGTTTATTACGAAATAATTTTATATGTTAAAGTTTAGCAATCGCTTGATTGAGTCAGGTGAATGTTGTATCTTAGTATTGTAACAAAAAGAAATGAAAGAATTAATTCTTATTCGTGGATTGCCTGGGTCAGGCAAAACCACATTAGCAAAACTGCTAGCTGATGAGTACCATGTTGAAGCCGACCATTATTTTCTGGACTGGCAAGGGCAGTATAAATTTGACCCGGCGTTAAGTCAAAAAGCTCACGAATGGTGTAAGAATTGCGTTAACGATTGGATGGGTACGGATGAGGCTTCTACGATTGTAGTATCCAATACCTTTACCCGTGAATGGGAAATGGAATCATACTACACGTTGGCTAAGACGTACGGATACAAAGTTACTTCGTTGATTGTTGAAACTCGCCATGAAGGTGCCAACGTTCACGGTGTACCTTCCGAAACAATTACCAAGATGAAAAATCAATTTGAAGTAAAATTATAATTATGACTACCGATACGAAACCGAAAAGAAACATGACCGACGAATTGGCTACTGACCTAACTAGCTATATCCGTGATAAGCACACACAGGATGAATGTGTGGGATTTTCTGACGGGTATATAAATGGTTATAATAAAGGTGTAACAAAAGGTATGGATTTATACAAAACTTCAATTGAAAATCTATTACGTGAAGCGTACGTAGATGGATTCATGAATAACAGTATTCATATTCGTTTTAACATTAATGATTATAATCTGTAAATGATTTAAAGATTAAAATGAATAAAATCGGGCCCATAGCTCAGTTGGTTAGAGCATCCGACTCATAATCGGTTGGCCGGGGGTTCGAATCCCTCTGGGCCCACAAAATAATAACTGAATTATGACTGATAATTTGACTGTAGAAGAAAAGGCAACAATTGACGCGATGGGCTTGGAGGAAATGCTACGCTTGTGGCGCTTCGGTGCGTCTGACCCCAGCTACTTTGAAGGGGAGCGCGGTAAATACTTTTCAAGTCGTATGTTTGGACTGCGCGGCGCGGACCCAGCGGCGTGGACCGCAGCCAGCAAGCAAATAGGGTGGTAAAACAAACAAAATGAAAAAGCTAATCGAAGCATTGACCATTTTTTCCAAATACGCTGACGTGGATTATCCTACTCATTGTGAACATGACATGCTTATGGTAATGGACGTTGCACAAGAATCCGTAAGTGATACGGATGTAGCTACACTTGATAAATTAGGCTTCTTTTGGAATGAAGAATACGATTCCTGGTGCTCCTATCGTTACGGATCGGCATAATTAGCCACATCATATAGTAACAGATAAATTGCTTTCATGTATAGTTATCTTTATACGATGGAAGCTAAAAAAGTTACTATAACTGACATAAAGCCTATATACACTACACGTACCAATTCAGCGTACGCATTTACCAGCGATGGTGGATATATTAACGTATACAGAATAGGCGAAGTATCAACGGTATACTATGAAATGTGTACTGGGAAAATAGTTGGTATTGGGCATAAAATTCCCAAGGGAATTAATATCATATACAAATAAAATATGAGCGATAAATTAATTGAAGAATTAGATAGTATTGAAAAGCTATCTAATCCGGCTGGAATTATCACAGCGAAACAAGAAATTCCGCGGAATTGGCCAGCTGTTGCCGGCGCATTGGAACATCGAATGTGGATGGTAAACGAATTAATAATTCAGTTAAAAGCTGATATTCAAAATAACAAATTTGCTGATTAACTAAAATCACAAACAATGGTTTCTAAATTTTCGACATTAGAAGGTCTTCGTGTAAACTTAATTGATTACATCAGCGAACGATTACACAAGTACCCAGATACTAAAATCTACGTTGGTACTGACAGTCAGGACTACGGACGATGGACACACTACGCTACTGTAGTTGCATTCCGTAGGTCTGCTAAGGGTGTGCACTTTGTATATACCAAAGATAAAATTCAAACAGGAAGAGACCACTGGAGCCGTTTATGGCGAGAAGTGGAAATGACTGTAGACTTAGCTGAATTTATCAAAGAATCATTACCATTTCTTAAAATTGAGCACCTTGAAATTGATTTCAATGGTACTAAAAACACACTAAGTAATCGTCTTGTGAAATCAGCACGAGGTTGGTGTGAAGGTATGGGATACAGCGTTTTGGTTAAACCAGACGAACAAGTTGCTTGTAAGGCAGCAGACTGGTTACTAAAATAATCATATATGATGTTGGGGTTACAGCCGGATGTGGGAAACTACATCCGGTTTTTTTATAAAAATAATATAATTGATATTTATATACAAATCAACAAAGATGAATTTATTTATTAGACATTCAATCAAATTATATGACCACAAAGGAAGGGGGGCATATCTTGGCTGATGCGTAATATATCTGATGATGTATTGTATAAATGGTTATGTTAATAGTTCTGATAGTATTATCAGTAGCTATATCTTGTTAATACAAGTAATTCTATATGTTAAAGTTTGAAAGAAATTTGTATTTACGGATTACTATGCGTATCTTAGTACTGTAGCAAAAACTGATAGAATATCATGAACCAAGTTTTATAATCGTATTGATTTAAATACCGCTCGACCAGGTGATATGTTAATTAGCTCATTGGGTGGCGTGCTCAAATACGTCAATTGCCTGGCGGAAGTGGATTATATGGACCACGTAGTAGAATATATATGGGTGCCCGGTGAACAAGGTATACGGGGACGTGGATCACGCACCAATGATGGGTATACATTTCGTAATAAGCGTAATCCAATGATTGACCATGACATTGTGGCTATCATTCCGTATGAAGTGGTACGAAGTTTGTAGTATAGTAAGTATAATAAATACTACTATGAAATACATATTATTAGCATTAGTTTTGGCTGTTAGTTCATGTACTGTATACACAGGCCAACGACCATCCCAGCCCACCAGAGCGGTTGTAACAAATCCGGCTCACCAACCCGTACACAATACGCATCAGAATTGTAAGTGGGTTCCCGGTCATTACAACTATCATATCAAGAAAATTTGGATACCAGGCCATTGGAACCGTACACGATACGGTAACAAGTGGATTCCTGGCCGCCATAAGAATTTACAACGGCAACGATGGGTTGCGGGACACTATAGATGTAGATAAATTACATTGGTGATATTTATACTTGTATGAGAAATATAAGTAAAATAATCATCCATTGCTCGGCCACGCCAGCTGGAAGACATGTAACCGTAGATGAAATTCGGAGCTGGCATGTAAACGAAAGAGGTTGGTCCGATATAGGATATCACTATGTAATATACTTAGATGGTTCGGTACACGTAGGGCGTCCATTGGATAGGACAGGTGCCCACGTTAAAGGACACAATACAGGTAGTATTGGTATATGCTATATAGGAGGCTCTGACGCTGACGATATAAGTGAGGCCCAAGATACACGTACACCGTCACAGATAATCGCTCTTAGAGCGCTTGTAGACGGTCTAATGGGCATCTATCCATCAGCTAAGGTTCATGGCCACAACGAATTCGATTCCCATAAGGCTTGTCCGTCATTTGACGTACAAAATGATTTTTAATAAAGTATAGTTAAAAAAATTTGTTAAAGTTTCAGAAAGAGTTGGCGATATCAGGTTTTCGCCGTATCTTAGTATTGTAAGACGGTGATAATTCAACCAAACAATACCCAAGATGCCCTACATTTCAACTGATAAAGTTCGTGAATATCGTCAAACTCTTAAGAAGATGTTTCCAGGTTGGAAATTAAGTGTTCGAACCGAAGGATACAGCCAGGTTGCTGTTTCTATCATGAATGGTCCATTGTATGACCCGACTAGTCACAAAGGGCAACAAATTAATCCGTATTATATCGAGTCGAATTACAGTGACCACCCGGAATGGATTCCTGTTTTGAACAAAATCAAGGACGTTATTACTAAAGACAATTACACTGTATGTGTTGATGGTGATTACGGAAATATCCCTAACTATTACATCCAGATTTCGATTGGTAAGTGGGACCGTCCTTACACACAAGTTAAATAGTATGATAAAAACAATCGAAGAACTACGTAAGTTAAATACGAAACGTTTACTGGCGTTATATAAGGCCATTCGTGCGAAGGAGATTTTATCTGAATTCGAATTACGAAAGGATTCAACATTTCATCGTCTACAGAATGAGCTACGTGAACACCGCGCTACGATCAAAGATGAACTAAATACACGAAAACACATTAATTAAACACCGTACATGGCACCGTCAAAACGTATCAACAAAGAAACGGTATGTATGTTAGCACCACAAATATTAGATTGGTGTATGATGACATATTCTGGATATACTACAGACATATCAATTGAAATAGATTATTGTAAAAAACCAAAAACAAAAGATTACGCACTATATGACTTTACTGATAGAAATATTACAGTAATGTATAACGTATCGAATACACCAAAAAAATTAATTACGGCCATAATTCACGAATATACACACTCACTACAAAATCATGGATGGTATTACAGATATCATAATTTGGTGGGGTATTGGAACAATCCGTATGAATTGGCAGCAAGAAAAAAGGAATCGGAATGGATTGAATGTTATAATGATATTTTCAAAAGTAACATCAAATAATAAGAATCACACTACTTATAACAATAAGAATAGTACATAACAGGAGGATTGGCAGAGTGGTCTATTGCAGCAGTTTGCTAAACTGTGGTCCCGAAAGGGGCCCATTGGTTCGAATCCAATATCCTCCGCAGATAATATCAATATACAAAATCATAAAGCAATGACTATCCAAGACATCCGCGACATCGCCCCTTGTTATGACCCCGGAAAATACTTACCCGAAGATTGGGAAGGCTCCGTTGTTGACATCCTAAACATTGCCGGTTGCCCCGCCAACGATAGGCTCTGGGTTGTGCTAAGAGAGGAATTTATTGACGCAAAAACCCTCCGCCTGTTCGCCGTTTGGTGCTTCCACGAAGCACTAAAGCTAGTCGACAAACCAGACCCGCGAAGCATCGGCGCGTGTGATGTGGCAGAGCGTTACGCCAACGGCGAAGCAACAGCCGATGAGATGGCCGCTGCAGGGGACGCAGCACGGGTCGCAGCACGTTGCGTAGCACGCGCAGCAGGGGCCGATGCAGGGGCCGCAGCAGGGGTCGCAGCAGGGGTCGTGGCAGGGGCCTTATGCGGGCCCGGAGCACGGGACGTAGCATGGGTCGCAGCAGGGGCCGCAGCAGGGGGCGGAGAAAATGGGGTCGCGCAGATTGAACAGCTCAAGTCAATGATTGGGAAGTAAAACAAATAAACACGGAGGGGGTCCGGATGGCCCGAGGGACTTGTCTTGAAAACAAGTAGTACGTTAACAGCGTATCGTGAGTTCGAATCTCACTCCCTCCGCTAATTTAAACCATAAAAACAATTAACTATGGAAGCATTTTATTTAGTGAAAGTAAAAGTAGAATTTGAAACCGATAATGGAAAAGTAAAAACAGGTGTAGAATCATATCTTGTTTCTGCTATATCTGTTACCGATGCGGAAGCAAAAACTACAAAGGAATTCGAAACATATCCCCATGAATGGGAAGTAAAATCAGCGGCTTCGACTCGAATTGTCAAGGTTATTGAATGATTATAATATGTCTAAATACTTAGTTAGAACAAGAGACTTTCATATCTTTGAAGTGGACGAAAGTAATAATTGCTATCGTTCCTATCTTATAAGGAATATCGTGGATTCCAACGGCCTTCGGCCGAATGCTAGAAGTCACTTTACATTTGATAATTTGACTACTAACTTTGGCTTTATCGCCATAGAAGTGGATGAACTTAATCTTTATGAACGATTAAATAACCATCAGTCAAGCTTTCAAGATTGGCAAACCCGTTCAGATGGTCATGGTGGTGTAAAGGGCGGAACCTATGAAGAATATTTGACAAGTATAGAAAAGTAATCGCTGCCCCGGTGATGAAACTGGTAGCCATGAGGGACTTAAAATCCCTTGGCCCGTAAGGGCCGTACGGGTTCGAATCCCGTCTGGGGTACATAAATTTAAAGAATGTTAAAGTTACCAAAAAAGAAAAAATTTTGAAATTCGAATTTAGAAAAAAGTTAAGAAATGGAAAGACTTTTAAAAATCCCATCCTTACATTGAAAGCTATTTCATTGGATAGGGCTAAGGCTAAATTTCTGAAAAGTTCTGCGTTATCAAAAGTAAATACGAAACTACACGTATTAGAAATAACAATCAAACCTTAAAATGTTAATAGCATACATCATATTACATATAATCGGAGGATTTATATCCTACGGATTTAATCTAGCACACTTGCAGAATTCAGATATTGGTGGCGCGCATTATTATTATACAAAAGATGTTATAGCTGCTATGGCATATGGCAGTATATTGGGTGTGATTGGATTGTTAATAGCAATATTGATAGGTAATACAAAATCAGGATTTAAACTTTATTAAATGGATATCAATAGAACACCTTATTTAACATACGATGACATTCAACTTGTACCATCGTATTCGGAAATTAATAGTAGGAAAGATGTGGATTTATCTACCAAGTTAAGTCGGAGATATAATTTAGCAATTCCAATTGTAGCGTCACCTATGGATACAGTATGTGATTCAGTTATGGCAATCGAATTATATAAAGTTGGTGGTGTTGGATGTATTCATAGATTTATGTCTATTGAAAAGCAATGTAATGAAGTAATAAAGGTAGTTGATTACATAGTACATAACCCATCTAAAATTTGGAGGTTTCATAGATACACGAATCATTATACTTCAGGTCCATCCAGTGAAATGATTGATATAAAGCCTCCGGTAATGGCAGCTATTGGTATTTCGATTGATGATAAAAAACGAACATCAGATTTAATCGCTGCTGGCGTAAATGTCATTTTAATTGACGTTGCACACGGAGATCATGTAAAGGTACATGCCATGATTAAATGGATTAAAGAAACAGATGAATTTGGGCACGTTGATGTTATAGCTGGTAATGTTGCCACACCACAAGCAGCCGAGCGTCTTATTAAATACGGAGTTGATGGTATTCGAGTTGGTATCGGCGGAGGCTGTTTTACGCCTAATATGAAAGTTAAAACATCTGATGGATTGAAGAAAATTAAAGATGTTGAAATAGGTGATGAAGTATATACTCATACAGGTGAACTGAAACCTGTTATCAATAAATTTGAATATGGTAATTTTGATGAAGTATATGATATAGATGGTATTGAAGCAACTGCTAATCATAAATTCTATGTTGTTCATCAAAGTAAAACTGATTTAGTTACGGATGATAACATTCACGATTATGCCGAATGGGTTAAAGCAGAAGATTTGACGGGTGAATATTTTTTGATAGAATTAGATTAAAATTTATTTATATGATATTTATATATAGGAATCGGTGGTGATTCCCTTTGATAAAATGTATAAATATGATTAATGAAATTTTAGTTAATGATTTAGTAATTACGGATGCCATGCCTAGAAATACACTTAAAGATGGGTACAAAATTAAGTGTATTTCTTGCAATAAATTTATTTCAAGAAAATGGTATGATAAATCGGTTTTTGAAAAAAAGTATGAATGTAAAAATTGTGTAATGAAATATAAAAATCCAATGTATAGTCCAAAAGTTAAAGATAAGCATGATAGTATTGTGAAGTCGGATGAATATCGTAAAAATATGAGTGAATTGGTATCGGGTGAAAATAATGGTTTCTATGGAAAAACTCATACAAAGAAAACAATGATTACTATTAAAGAAAAACTCCGAGTATATTGGGAAACTATGGATGATAATACTCGCGACGATTGGAGTAAAAGAGCATCTATAAGAGAGAAAAACAGAATGAAAAAAGACCCAATTGGGTATCGTAGGGAAAAAGCAAAGGCAGCCAGGGAATCTCATAAGTCACAATTCATGAATTGTAAGATGAATAAGATAGAAACTATTATATATGATTATCTAAAGTCGTTGAATATACATTTTGATTACTCAGCAATATTGGCATCATATCAGTATGATTTTATCATCAGAAAAAAAAGAATATTAATTGAAGTTGATGGTGATTATTGGCACGGGAATCCGAATATGTATAACTTAGATGGTTCGGGTGGAAAGAAAGTTCTCAATGAAATACAGTTATCTAAACAAAAAAGAGATAAAGAAAAAGAAGAATGGGCTATATCTCGTGGGTTTAAGTTAATTAGAATATGGGAAGACGAAATTAATAATGGAAAATTCAAAAACAAATTAAAAACTTTATGAAACTAAAAAGAATAAATAAAATTGAAAAAAAATCATATTCTGGACAAGTTTTTGATTTGGCAGTAGATGATAATTTTACATACAACATAAATGGAACGATTGTCCATAATTCTTTATGTACAACAAGAATCAAAACCGGATTCGGAGTACCCAACGTAACATGTATAGATGAAATATCTACGGTGGCTCCCGGCGTTCCAATTATGGCTGATGGTGGCATTAGGTCAAGTGGTGACATAGCTAAGGCGCTCGCTGTCGGTGCTCAGTGTGTTATGTTAGGTTCTATGTTAGCCGGAACCGAAGAATCACCGGGGACGATTGTACAGACCGACACCGGACTATACAAGCGATATAGGGGTTCGGCTTCCGCTGAAGTTAAAACAGCCACCAGCGGTGTTGTACGTAACGTAGAAGGTGAATCAGCATTAATACCATATAAGGGCGGAGTTAAATACATTATAAGTGATATATTGGATGGATTACGATCTGCACTATCATATTGTGGTGCACCAAATATTGAAGAATTTTATCCCGACTGTGTATATGTAACCAATTCAGGTATCAGAGAAGCTAATGCTCATTTGATAAAATAAAAGATTTGTTAAAGTTACCAAATAATTTGGCTATATCAGGTCAATGACGTATCTTAGTATTGTTGGTGATGATAACACAAATTACATGCTCCTGTATCCCCTCAAGCTTATATCTTGTAGAAAGGGTAGCTGGTCACACGTGGGTTCGAGTCCCACCTGGAGTACAAAATTAATACGTAACTATAATGAAATTCAATAAATACGGAGACACAGGTCAATTCAAAGATGTAGTTCGAACAATTACGTCACGGGCTGACTACAAAGGTAGGGATGCCGATGGCGACCCGATTTACGAGTCATCTACTAAACCTACGTTAACTTTTACTGGTACTGTGAAATTACATGGTACTAATGCTGGTATTCGGTGGTGCCCTCAAATCGGACTTCAAGCACAGTCACGTAGTAATACGTTAAATCCGTCTGAAGGTGGCCATTTTGGATTTAATGAATTTGTAAATTATACGCATAGTGTTTACTTTGAAAATTTAATGTCAACGTATTGGGATACAGTTACAGCATCAAATCCGGCAATCGCTACTACACAATATATTACACTATACGGTGAATGGGCCGGGGAAGGTGTACAAAAAGGCGTAGGTATTTCTCAAGTACCAAAAGCATTTTATATCTTTGGGCTACGTGTGGCTGATACAATGAACGATGAAACTACATGGATAGATATTTCTGATATTTGTTTTCCTCCTAATGATTCTGTTTTCAGTATCTATAGTTTCCCAACATTCAAAATCGAAATTGACTTTAATAAGCCAGGCTTATCACAAAACAAGTTGATTGAATTGACTGAAGCTGTTGAGGCTGAATGTCCTGTAACGTTAGCACATGGAATTGAAAACGGAATTGGTGAAGGTATCGTATGGACAACATTTTGGGAAGGCGAACGATATATTTTCAAAGTAAAAGGTGAAAAGCACAGTACGTCTAAAGTTAAGAAGCTGGCCAGTGCTGACCCAGAAGTATTAAATTCTATTTATGAATTTGTTTCATATGCATGTACGTCCAATCGTGTATTACAGGCTATCCATGAAACGGGTGCAACTGAAAAACGAAATACACCTGATGTACTCCGATGGGTGGCCAACGATATTATTAAAGAAGAAATTGATGTGTTACGGGCCAACGGATTAGAATGGACACAAGTGGCAAAAGAGGTTTCTAACCAAGCCCGTACAATTTTCTTTAAAGAAATGGATAAAGTTGAATCATAAAATCCTTCCTTGGATTCCATACGTAGGTCTACTTATCATTTACTATAATAGGTCTAAAAGATTTTGGCTACTCCATATGGATATGCCAAAATTTTCAACTAAATTTAATGTGTGTGGGATGTGGCATGCCTTCTGGCTATTCATTCCTATACTTATAATTACAACACTTAAATTAGCATACTATGTTTAAAACAATTACTTTTAAAAGTATCGACGATATGAAATCGTATTTTGATACAGATGATGATGATAACAAATCAAACGTATTTGATGAAATTATATCAGCAATCAAAGAAAATATTACGAATGATATCGATGTTATTCATTATGCCATTATTGACAACGGAAGTGAAGATACATATGATGTAAAATTATTTAAAAGCGATTGGGTTGATATGGTAGATAACGCTATCATTCATTTCGAACGAATTGAAGACTACGAAAAATGTATAGAACTTAAAGAATTTCGTAGTGAAGTTTGTTAAGAAAACAACCTACTATACAGGAATCGTATACGAATGGAATTTACCTACTGGGTTTACATGTCCATTTGCCGATGAATGTTTAGTTAAGGTAGATAGAATAACAGGAAAGTTTGAAAACAAAAGTAAAGCTTATCGATGTTACGCAGCAAGTGCAGAACGTTTTCCTGGTGTAAGACAACACAGATGGAATAACTTTGAATTTGCTAAAGACGGTGGTATACCAACTATACCTAACAAAGCAACATCAGTTAGAATACATTCAGCTGGTGACTTTTTTCTCAGGCTTATTTCGATATGTGGTTACAATTATGTAGAGATAATCCAAATGTTGAATTCTGGGCTTATACTAAAAGCTTGAAATATTGGGTTAAGAGAATTAATGACATTCCAGATAATCTGGTATTGACCGCCAGTTATGGTGGGCGAAGTGATGAATTAATTTCCGAATTTAATTTGAAGCATACAATAGTCATCAAAAGTAAAGATGACGCAATTGGTTTACCAATTGATTATAACGACGATGAGGCACGAAAACCAAATGTAAGTTTCTACTTACTTGATAACAACATAAAACAAAAATAATGAAAGATTCAAGCGAAGTTATTAATGTAACTTACGTAGTTAAAAATCATACTCCACCGTTTGGTGCTTTTGGCCATCCAGCAAAAGGCGACACAGTTGTATTGACGTATGACATGCATGATGGAAACGGATTTTTCACCATGCCTGGTATCAGAGGTATGTTTCAAATGTCATTTAAAGACGTTGAATTAGTTACTATGCCCGATGTGGTATAATATCTATAAAAAACACATAAGTATATCAAAACGGGTATACTTATAAGACGCAACCGATGATTAATGTATACGATATGTCTGGACCCCGCTCTCGGATGCGGGCTACTCCACTAGGTAAGTGATAAACGGGGTAGACCGGTATTGACAGCATACAACGGACATTATGAGGTTACACACGCTTAAACAGCGACACTCAGTTTGCAATCGCAGCCTGATCCGAAAGGATTACGTTACGGTTCCCGGTATGACCGCCGGTAAAGGTTATTATGGGGAGGCTTCGGCTTCCCCATTCTTATTTTAGCTAACTAGACCCATTCTAACATGATTAAGTACGTAATACTAATGGTAGTGTGGGCCCTGAGCGGAACGCTACGTATAGAGCCTCTCACAGTACCAATACATCAGATTTCAGTCAGAACTGATACCCAAAATATAAACTGCCGAGCTGATACCCAATTATTATATAATAATAGCGCTGATATTATTGACTCAATACATTATATAATTGAAGCATTAATATGGGTAGAATCAAGTAATAATGATTCTGCTTACTGTAAAAAAGAAAATGCTGTTGGTTGTCTACAAATAAGACCATGTATGGTCAAAGACATTAACCGAATATTGAAAACTATAAACTATAAATTAGAGGATAGGTGGAACCGGACATCCTCAATTGAAATGCTGAAAATTTATATAAATCATTATAACCTTCATAGCTACGAAGATATCGCCCGGTGTTGGAATGGAGGTCCAAAAGGAATGAAAAAAACCGTGACTTTATCATATTGGAACCGTGTTGAACTATCGTTAAACCGAGTTAAAGATCTATAGATCTATTGATCTATTAATCTAATTAACTTAATTAATAATGATCAAATTTGATCATGATCAATATTGATCAATTAATCACATGATCAGTGTATTAATACATATCGTCCAGTAATTTAAAACCAGGTACGTTTTCAATATTTATTTTTGATTTTGAATAATAAACATGGTGATTTACTTGTTTATCCAAAGAATAATACTTATATTATATAACACTTAAAATAAACGTTATTATGAATAGAAGTAGTGAAAGTTTCAACGGAGCCAAATATGGCAAATTTTGGAATTCAATTGATTTCGAATTACCGCAAACAGGCGACCCGGATTCAAGACCAAATCAAGATGTTAAGCCTACGATTGGTTTCTTGATTATAGGTAACAGACGATTCGAAATTACAGAATCAGAAGCTAATAGAATATGTGAAACATTGGAAGATGGAAAGCATAAATATAAAGTGGCACGTTCACTTGGCCAATTAGAATCCAATAACGGTACATACAGAGAATATTGAAATGAATTATTTAATAATGATATTATTATTGGTAATAATATTAATTTTGTTGCTGGTAATTGCGTTTATTAGTGCCAAACGGGATATACTAAAACGTACCATAACTGACAAGAACATTGTAATTAATTTATTACAGTTTAGATTAATTGAAACCGAACGACTTGATAAATCCAAACCAATTCAGCCGGAGTTGTTATTGGATTAAATTCTGACTTTATATTTATATGTAATGAAATTCTATTTAAACGAAGATGATGATGATTCACTACTTAGCTTAGCAGCTAATGAAACGTTCGATGTATTAACGGGTAAAAAGAATATAATTGAACTGTACAGTCAGAACGATAACTTTTTAGCATTACTATTTGACCCGTTCGATAGTAAATTAGCAGCAGAAGAAATCATGGGTAATTTGATATTGTATTTTGAAGAAATGGAACAATATGAAAAATGTTCTGAATTAGTTAAATTATTAACTCTAGTCAAAGATGACAGTGATTGGCTAGATAAACTTTTATGGAGTGAATAATATGAGTAAGGCCAAAAATAAGATAACTACTAATAAATGGTACAGCCATATGTGGTTAAGCGATTCTCTTTTAGATATGGAAGAACATATCATAGTTGCTCAGATTAACAAGTTGAAGAATTCTAATCAACGACTGACTATGTACAAGTGGTCTTTTCCTGATATTGACGATACATCGATCATACCTAATATCAGTACGGCAGACGTACCAACCGAATCTAAATTAGATTATGAAAATAAATTAATTGTAAAAGAAGTACCGGTTGATACTGATGATTCCGTAAATAAAATTATTACTTTTCTTAAACATCTGTCGAGTGGAAACGGTAATTCAGTATTACCGAACTCCGCGGGCTTAGACACGGCCGCTTTGTGGGATAAATTAAAAGAATCTGATAGACATTATTTGTTCAATAACAAGATACAATCGTTCGTACAGTGGATTGATAAATTAGATGAACATAAGTTAGCGGATGTTATTTTACGAATAGAAAATAATAAACCATTATATCAGTTTAATGCACAGGATTTTATAACAAGTATATTGAATAGTGTTACTAATACTGAATTTATTAACATCACTTCTTTCAATGGAATATTAGCTATCAGTTGTAGTGACATTATTAAATTGAATTACATAAAATCAACAATGATTAATGCCAATATTAAATTACATGATTATAGAAAAAAGGTTAATAACGAAGATATTGTAATTCATACTATTTTATATAAATTATCGGATATCCTATAATCAATTATGTCAAAGCAAATAGTTACGTATAGAGAAGAATTCAGATTAGGTACTAAGTGGAATCAAGATCCAGATAAATCATACCGATATCTTGAATGTAGTGAATGTGGGCAGATGACCACTACCTCGGATTCTGTAGTATCCGTTATTTGTTTTTTATGTATAAATGAAAAATGTAATCCGCCAGTTATTAAACAGAAAGTATCATCCGGCCGCCCTCGGGGTTGGCATTTAATGGAACAATATGTTGATAAGGATGGTAATGTTTTTAATAAGGGTAAGGAGCTTCCTGATTTAAAAGATAAGTTTTCTCCTACTAAAATAAAAGAAAAGGTAAAGCGGTCTAAAGCACAAAAACGGAAAATCATCGATGATGCATCTCAGAAAGCGTACGCTTTAAAAAAGAAACTAAATAAGGCGTCTACTAAAAAAGACAAAGCATTATTTATCAGAGAAATCAAAAAGTACAATAAGATAATATCAGGAAAGATACCTGATAATTATGTATTGTGATATATTTTCACTATATTAGTACTTACTACTATAGTTAATAGTTTTAAACAAAATCAAAAAGATGGACCTTACAGCCAACCAATTAAGTGAAAATTGGATAAAGCTTGGTGATATAATTACTAATGTATTATCTACCCGAAGCGAATCACTAACTAAATTATATTCCGGTTTGGAAGAACGTATAATGTTTGCCCCTGGATCGGCCATCGAACATTATCATAACGCATTTCCTGGAGGGTATGTAGACCATGTTTTACGTGTATACAAATGCGCGATGAAGTTACATACTACATGGGGAGAAATGGGCGCTGACATGGACGGATATACTATTGAAGAACTTGCCTTCGCTGCTATAAATCATGACCTTGGAAAAGTAGGTGATATAGATAATCCATATTATGAGCCAAATACATCGGAATGGCACAGAAAAAATCAAGGCAAAATCTATGATTATAATAGTGATATAGTTACAATGGAAGTACCACACAGAGGGCTGTGGATGTTACAAGAACATGGTGTTAAAGTAACACAAAATGAATACATTGCAATTATGACTCATGACGGAATGTATGTGGAAGGTAATTGGTTCTATTATAAATCCAAAAGTAAAAATGGAGGTTTCAAAAATAACATGCCATTGGTTTTACATCACGCTGATTTAATGGCTAGTAGAATTGAATTTGAACGTTGGAAAAAAGAAGATAGTACCACTGTAAAGGCTCCACCATCGAAGCATGTTAAGAAAGTATTGAGTACATCGGATTCTAAGAACGTAGCTATTTTTAATAATTTATTTAAATAAAATTTTATGTACATTTCATTATACATTCTAATACCCGTGGCCATTATATTAGTTGGTCTGGGATATTCAGTAGTAAATTTATTATTCAAAACGGAATCCATTATGGATCAGGCCGAAGAAGCCAACCGCGAATATTTATTATTTGTGGCTGATGTTATCGAATCGGTGAATTCCACATATAATCAAATGGTTAATGTTGATAAACGTGCAATGTTTCAAAGTGATGATGACGTAGGTGTTATTTTTAATTCATTGAAAGATTTAATAACTCGATTGAATACTAAATTTAATTCAAACAAACCAAATATATGAGTACTGTAGATTTATTTTATATTAACTTACCACAGTATCAACGCGACCTAGAAGAATCGCTTATAGTGGACCCCAATAAAAAGAAGCCAGGCAGACCGAAAAAGAATAAAATGTATTTTACTCCCATTACGGAACACGCCATTGTAGCTTACAACGAAGAAGAATCGGATAGTAAAAAGAATAAAATATTTAATGAATATATATACTATCCTCTTTTTAAGTTGACAGAAAATATAATTAACACGTTTAAGTTTCCATACATGGATGGAACCACGCAGGAAATTCAACACGAAGTTATTTGTTTCATACTACAGAAACTTAATAAATATTCACAAGGAAAGGGTAGAGCATTTTCATATTTCAGTATAATTGCAAAAAATTATCTCATTCAAAATAATACCAAAAAGTATAAAGAGCGTCTTATTAAAACGCACCTAAGTGGTATAGACCCAAATTACATTGATAGTAGATATTCAGATACAATTGAAACTGATTTGGATGAAAGTTTTGAATTACTAAAGGAAGCTTTCGTTGATAAATTCATAGAAGAATATGAATCCCAAGTTGAAAATAAATTTCAAAGTCAACGTGATATTAATATAGCGTATTCCATCCTTGACCTTTTCAAGAGTAGGGTAAATATTCAAAACTATAATAAGAAGGCATTATATATAATGATACGTGAAATGACCGATACCAAAACGGAATACATAACGAACGTGGTTAATGTTATCAAGCGTGATTTCAATGATTATTATGATATATTTTTATCTAATTTGGATGATTGATACTTATATGTATGGATCAAGAAGAAATTTTTAAAGGTAAAACATTCTCAGGTTTAATGAAAGATATATATTCTAATTCTAAGAAAAAAGAATTACAAATATCATCTCTTATACTTGAATTGAAGCCATTGATAAAAACGTTATCAGATGCTACTATAATTGTACCATTGATAAAAGATTATATGGAAGTGGCTGTTAAAAATGATGAACACTTAATAAAAATGGCGGCTATTGTTCAGAGGTCAATGAATGCTGTATCAGGACCAGATGCCGGAACGGGGTTAAGTGATATAGAAAAAAAGCAGATTTTGGATACGGTACATGAAATGGAGGATAATAGTAAGTGATCTTTTGGAATAATAAAAATATAAAGGCGCCCTTATCTAATAATCAAAATCAATCATTACCAGTAATTGATTTAAGTATATCATATGGTATAGTTAATTCAGTTGTCATTAATGAAGATGATGGTAGTGTAGATGAAATCATTGCATATATTCCTGATCGTGCAAGAAACGTTAAAGTATATCCTGCGGCTAAGAATATAACTGTATTACCCCTCGTTAATGAATATATATTATGTGTTCAGAAACGAGAAACAGGATGGGTATACTTAGATGTAATTAGTAATAATACATCTATCATATCCAACAGTAAAGCCGGTGATATCAATATAATTGATGCATCTGGTAATATTACATTTGGAACAAACTATATACCCAATGACTTACCATCGTTAAAGAAATACGAGGGCGATGTATTAATGCAAGGTAGATTTGGTAATTCAATTAGGTTAGGGTCCAAGCATGCTGAAAATAGTAACGAATGGAATTTGGACGGCGCCGATGGAACTCCTATCATATGTGTTAGAAACGGAAAGGGAGACCAAGAAAGTTTATCAAACGATAATTCGTTTTTATATTTAACATCAGACCAATCATTACCGATTGAAAATGAATCATATAGTACATATGAACGACCCGACAGATATGTAGGTTCGCAGGCTGTCATCGGAGCAGACCGAATTGTATTTTATAGTAAAGACGATAATATAATATTGTCTTCAAAGAGAGACGTTGGTATAAAAACTGACAAATGGAATATAGATATAACTACATTATTGGATGTGATATTAGATACGGTTAAAGCATTAGATGCAGTAGCCGGTGAACTATCAAAACAAGCAGAAAATACATCGCTGATAATAGTACCTACACCCAATGGACCCTCCGGCTTACCAACAAACGCCGGATCGTTTAAGGCTATTTCTACACAAACAAATAGAATAAAGTCCAATATTTCATCCCTAAAGACATCATTAGAACGAATGAAAAGTTAATATAATACTATTTATTACAATAAGAACATTACAGATATGAAAATAGACAAATTAGTAAAATTGATTAAGGTTGTAATCAAAAAAGAAATAAAAGCTTCATTACGTGAAGTTATTAATGAGGAAGTTAAGAGGCAGGTAGATTTACAATTGTCTATACTTACTGAAGATTATGATAGTAACCCACTATCAGAATCCACAACCGAAGAATGGCCCACATTAAATAATAAGACGGTAACATCACCCGATGCTGTGGCTGCGCGCTCTGCTTTACATGCAAGTTTCCGAAGTTTAAATGATAATGCCGATATCGATACAGCTACTCCGGTCGCTATGATGCCAATGCAGGATGTAAATGGTCGCCCGGTTGATATAAATACATTACCGGCTACCTTGCAAACCGCGCTTACGAAAGACTACTCATCCATGATAAAGGCTATGGATAAACCTAAATGAGCACAATTAGAAAAATAAATAGACTTGATTTTGAACCCGATGTAGCAATCGGCATTGGTCTGCCGTTCGGCACCAATAATAATTTTAATTTGAACTATGAAACAAAAGAACAAGTAAAAGATAATCTCCGAAATTTACTATTAACTATTAAAGGTGAACGAGTATTTAATCCTAGATTTGGATCTGATTTATATAAAAAGATATTTGAACCAAATACACCAGCGCTTGTAAATTCAATACAAACATCTATAAAAACTAGTATTGCTGAATTTATGTCATATATTACACTTGTAGATGTATCTGTAATTGAAAATGGAAACTCATTGTCTATACATGTTTCATATTCTGTGCCTGATTTTAGGTTCGATGATATATTACTCATAGATGTTAACCGAGGATAATAATGGCTACTACAAAAGAAATAAAGTATTTAAATAAGACTTTTCCTGAATTTAAGAAAAATCTTGTTGATTATGCTAAGAATTATTTTCCCGATACGTATAATGATTTTACCGATGCATCACCGGGTACCATGTTTATCGAAATGGCTGCTTATGTAGGTGACGTACTTTCATTTTACACAGACTATACGTTAAAAGAAAACATGATTCAGCACGCAAGTGAACGTAAAAATTTACTTAATATTGCTCAGTCATTTGGATATAAGCCAAAGCTATCGGTAGCTTCATCCACCGATATAGATGTATACCAATTAGTACCATCAACTGATACTGGTGGTGATGGTTCGAGTTCAAAGCCAGATTATAGATATGCGTTGTTGGTTGAAGGTGGAATGGAAGTACAAACCGAAACAGGAACTATATTTCGTACAAGTAGAGATGTTAATTTCGCAGAATCAAGTTCGTTATCCCCAACCGAAACAACGGTATATCAACTTAATTTAACTACAGGAATTCCCGAATACTATCTACTTAAAAAAACAGTATCGGCAACTTCCGGCGAACTTAAAACATTAAATATAAGTGTAACCGACCCAAAAAAGAATTTAAAAATAAAAATAACCGATGATGATATCATTGGTATTGAAACGGTAACGGATACTGATGAAAATGTCTGGACCGAAGTACCATATTTGGCACAAGATACTATATTTGAAGAAACAGTTAACAACTTTGATTTTGATCCTTTACTTGCACCTGATTCGGTTGCAGTACCATATATACTTTCATTAAGAAAAACCGGCCGCCGATTTATAACACGAATTACGCCGGATAATAATATGGAATTACAATTTGGTTCCGGAATATCAACGAACAGTGATATCAGTATTTTACCTAATCCAGAAAATGTTGGATCAAACTTACCGGCTTCAATCGATGGATTGGATATAGCATTTGACCCATCTAATTTCCTACGTAGTAGAACATATGGTCAGGTACCGTCATCAACAACATTAACAATAAATTATACAATTGGATATGGTATTGATGGTAACGTTCCATCTAATACGATTGTAGTAATTAATAGTAAAACTACACAACAGACAACAGAAGAACTATTAAATTCAACTACATTAGCTACAGTTGTAGCTAGCTTACAAGTAAATAATCCATCGCCGGCAACCGGCGGAAAATCAACCGAAACATTAGAAGAAATTCGTCAAAATGCTTTGGCTTATTTTTCAACACAAAATCGAGCGGTAACCAGAGAAGATTATATTGTACGTACATATTCACTTCCTGCTAGGTATGGGTCAATCGCGAAAGCATATATAACTCAAGACCAACAGGTACTACCGTCCACCGGTTTAAGTGTAGCAAATCCGTTTGCTATGAATTTATATGTAATCGGATATAACCAAAGTAAAAATTTAACCAACGTTTCTCGCGCGTCCAAAGAAAACTTAAGAAACTATCTATCACAGTATAGATTATTAACCGATGCTGTCAATATTAAAAACGGATATATTATTAATATTGGCGTTGACTTTAAGGTTGTAGTTCTTCCTGGACGAAATTCGAGAGAAATCATATTAAGATGTATCGACACATTAAAGGCATTTTTCAATATCGAAAATATGCAGTTCCGTCAACCAATAATTACAAAAGATATTGTGTTGGCATTGGCTAGTACTGATGGTGTACAATCTGTTATAGACGTAACAATACTAAACAAATGGCGAGAAAGTGAAGGCTACTCAGGTAACAAATATAATCTAACAGCTGCAAACAGAAGTGGCATATTATATCCTTCATTGGACCCATCTGTATTTGAAATAAAATACCCAGAACGTGACATTCGAGGTAAAGCAGTAACTTATTAACCTATAAATTAAAAAACCCCAAAATGAAAAATCAAACTAAAACCCCCAAGAAAATAATGTTAAAATCCCTTATATCGGAATTATATTCTGATAAATTTTTAACAGCAATGATACCGTTAAGGCCACCGTCCTTAAAAAAGAAATGAAAAAGGTTGTCGCACAATTAAAGAAAAAAGGAATAGATTTGGAATCCAATTGGGATAACGCCGTTTCCGAATATATTATGGATTTTGATGAAGGTGGTGTTAATTCATACAAAGCCTTGGTAGCCGACTTTTTAGACTACATCAAAGCGGCCGGTTATGCCTAATTAAAAAGTTAAGTATTATGATATATTCAATTTTCCCCACGAAAGATTCTACTTTATTCGAAGTATCGGAAAGTATGAACACAGGTATTGATGAAATTCTATTCATTGAAAAGATAGTATCTTCGTCTTTACAACCGGGTATTAGTAATACCAGAGCTACCATTCAATTTGATTTGGATGGAGTATCACAATCATTAGCAGCAGGAACTATTGATTCAACCAATGGTATTCAATTCTACCTTAATCTATACACAACGGAAGCTACAGCAATACCATTGGAATATGGTGTTATGGCTATACCGTTATCAGAATCATGGGGTATGGGTGTTGGTAGAACTACAAACAATCCAATTACAACTGAGGGTGCAAGTTGGAAATATAGATTCGGTGAAATCGACGCAACGGAATGGTTGTCGCCTGGCGGCACCACAGGGTCAAGTGGTAATGTACATACCCAGTCATTTAATTATAACTTGACTGATATTAGAATGAGCGTATCACAGTCCGTTGCAGATTGGCTTTCAAATACAACTGAAAATAATGGCTTCCTATTATTACGTAGTGGGTCCGAAGAAACTGACGCCAATTTATATGGTTCCCTTAAGTATTTTTCAAGAGACACACATACAATATATGTTCCTAAATTAGAAGTATTATGGGACGATTCCGTATATAATACAGGAAGTCTTGATGAATTAACTGCCAGTAACATCATATTGTATCTAAAGGACAATGCTGGTATTTACAGAGAAAATTCAAGAATTCAAATAGGTGTAGTTGGTAGGGAAACTTATCCAGTAAAAACGTATACCACAAGTTCGGCACAATTGGATATTAAGTACTTACCATCATCATCATACTATTCAGTAAAAGACGCGCTGACCGAAGACGTAGTTATCCCATTTGATGATAATTATACTAAAGTAAGTTGCAATTCCAGCGGAAACTATGTTAATCTATGGTTAGACGGATTACAACCTGAAAGATACTATAGATTAGTATTTAAGATTGAAGATAGAATTTATACTGGTCAAGTTGAATATTTCGACAATGACCACATATTTAAGGTAATCAGATAATTATGGCATTTGTAATATCAAGCATAAGTGATAGAATCGATATTGTATCCCGACGATCTAGTTATGCGTCGGAATCATATTATGATAATATTGATACAGATATATCACAATTATTAACTATACCGGCTCCGTCTGAATTAAGGATTCAGGCAGCTAATTATTATTTATTATATGATACAAGGGGAAATAGTAAATATCCAAATACCATCGATGATCCGTATAGATGGTTAGAAGATCCTTATTTTCCCGATGGTAATCCAACTAATTTCTTTTATGGATTTATGGCTGGTGAACATGCTTTATTTTACGTAAAGACATTAAAGCCCGAGCGCAATCTATTTACGTATAAATGGGAAGTTAATGGTGAGGAAAAGGGTACGGGTCCATCTTTAATGTTGTATAATTTATCTCCTGATGTATATATCGACACGGAATTTAATGATAATGCACCTGATGTATTAGAAGGTGCCTACGAAGGGTTTGGCGACCTCGTAGACGTTAGCTGCATCGCTACTGATGTCCGTGGTCGGGAAACTCGTCAAAGCGCTTATTTCAAGTGTGATGACATTATGGGTATGGGTGATGGTAGATTTACTGCTCGCACTGGCGGCCGTAATACACAGAATGTAGAAGACAATATATATTATTCTAATTTACGACGAACTCTGAGACAGTATACTGATTTCGATGTTAATGTATTTAACGATGAATCGTTATCAGAAGCAGCTAGACAATCGCCATTAACAGATGTAATAATGCCCGATGGACCTATACTTTAATATATGGAAACTGTAGTATATAATATAAAAGATGTTGGATTAGCTAATGTAGATATTGTAAGATCTGGTGCAACAGGATTTGATATCAGTGGAACTAGAAGTAGAATTACTTCCGGCGGAACTCGTGATACGGCATTATCATATCCAATGGTTTCAATTGCAGATACTGATGTATTACGTTTGGAATTTTATTCCGAAGGTACGTTAATTGATACATTTGAAGGTATTGCAAAATCATATTTATCTGATGCAGATGGTTCATTACAGTTAGATATATACGAAATAATAGTTAATGAATTATCATTAACATCAGGTACGTTTGAAGTACAAGGGTTCATTATAGATAAGATATCAGATTTATCCGTGATAGATATATCGCGAAATAAAACTGAAATTAAAATAAATAATTCGTTGGTTGATTTACGTGAATTGGGTACTGATCCAATTCCGTTATATATCTTTCACGTCCCAACACAAAAATCATATCCAATTGTTAATTGGGTTAATGATAAATACACTGAAGAAAAATATCTTATAGTTAAGCATACACCACACGATAATGTATTAACTTTCCCCAGAGATATAAGACCAAAGGATGAAATTGAAATCTGGGACCAAGTTTTAAATCCATTCAATTTTAGTGTAAGAATATCGCTGCCCGTTGTAGAAGTAAGTGAAGATTATAATGCGCTACGCGGGCCGGATTTTTACATAGATTTAAATCGTAGAGTTGGCAAGGCCACCGGGGTATTAACCGAAGAATTAATATTAAATGCTGTTCCTGATGTAAGAAATCGAATAATAAATAAAATGTTTAGTGGTTCCATTGATACAAATGGCGCTGAATTAAACATTGATTACCGTGACTACAGTAACTTCATACATTTTAGTTCCGCCAAACAACGATTGACAAATTTTTATTCTAAAATGAAGTCAATTGAATTGTATACGTCACAATCACAGGCAATTTCAATTGATTTAGTCGGACTATCGGGTACCGGAGCCACATCATCATACGAATATATTCATAATAAAAGTGTGTTTGATAGAAAGGTAGATGAAGTAATTGGTAACTTCGATAGTTATGAAAATTATCTTTATTATGATTCAGCTTCAATTGAATCGGATACGTATGGCAACTACTCGCAGACTACATGGCCAAAGGAAACTTCTATTAAGCCATATACGAACGCAAGTATATCATCATCGGCCGTCACTAATTGGTATCCAGATGCAATAGAAGTGGCATCTTTATATGATGGCAAAAATCAAAATATACTACGTGATTTATTACCATTTCACGTTAGACTTGATTCACAAAACAATGGATTTATATTGTTTGTGGATATGGTAGCGCAGCACTTTGATGTACTGTATAATTATATTGACCATTTAGGATCAATAAATAAACGAGATGAAAACGTAGATATTGGTATTTCCAAAGATTTACTATACAGTGTACTTAAATCGATGGGATGGGAAGCTGTATCGGGATGGGACAAAGAAGAACTTTGGTCTTACTTTTTAGGGTACAATAGTAGTGGTAGTTATCAATCGACATCATCTATTGAATATCCAACCGGCGCAACCCTAAATTACGCCGCTACGGAATCCCTATCGTACAGAGATTTAGAACTCGAACCATATTCACGACTATTTAACAATCTGCCGTACATCTATAAAACGAAAGGTACGGAACGAAGTATAAAAGCGTTCCTTACATGCTATGGAATACCAACCAGTATTCTTAGAATACAGGAATTTGGGGGCCCTGATCCCATTAATTCAATATCTGGGTCACAACTTAGATATATTGAAATTGCTAATAATGAACTGATCACCAGCGCCAGTTATATAACTGCACCGTGGAATAATATAGAATTTTCCGGCGATGGTAGCTTTTTATTTACAACTAATTTATATTTACCCCGTACCATAGAATTCAGATTTAGAACAAATACCAAATCTACTCAGGGTATTATTGGTAAAGAAGAAGATTGGGGTATATGGATGGAACATTCATCGTCCAATGCTACTTCGAATTACGGTCGCATGCACTTTTCATTAAGTGGTAGTGATGGGTATGTATCAGCGTCAACTACTTATTCTCCTATATATGACAATGATTATTGGAGCGTATTTCTTAGACAAGAAAATAAAATAAAAGTATCAGGTACGGTTATAGATGGTCCAAATGTTGTTTGGAAATTAGATGTAAAGAAGGCCCCGAATCACGCTTCGGGAAGAATCACTCATGCAATCAGCGCATCAATAGAATCGGACGATTTATTGGCATCAGTTAGTCAATCGTATATTGACGCATGGGGTAATGGATCTATAGAAGGTATTCATTTAGGTGAAGTACATTCATCCGGGTCTGTGTTCGCCAACATTACCAATTATACTACATCACTAAATGGCGCCATTCAGGAATTCAAAATATGGAGAACCGAACTTCCTAATCATGTATTGGATGGTCATACACAAGCCCCAACAAGTTACTATGGAGCTACGTACAGCGAATCATATGATAATTTAGTATTCAGAATTCCAATTGGAACGGACAATAATTTAGTTCCTATATCACAAAGCGGTTTGATTTTGACATCTAGCCACCCAAGTCAAATTATGCAATATGCAGGTTCACCTACATATTTATCAAAGGCATATGGGTATACAACTTCAAGTTGGAATACAGTAGATGACACATATTATGTACATGTTCCTAATTCAATTGGGTTAAGACCTCAATCATCTAAGATTAGAATAGAAGATAATAGTAATGACAATGTATTGGATCCATTTAACAGCTATGAAAGTAGCTCGTTTGATAACTATCCATTAGATTCTAATATGATTTCTGTGGCATTTTCGCCACAAGATAATATTGACTTGGATATTGCATATCAATTCGGTGGCATCATATTGGATGATATTGTGGGCGACCCCCGTGATAGATTTGAGTCGGAATATAATTCTCTCAGAATACTCCGTGATACCTATTTCAAAAAATTCAACAAAGAAAACAACGTCTTTGCATTTTTGAGGCTGATAGGTCTTTTCAATTCTGCTATATTCAAGCAAATTGAACAATTGTTGCCAGCTAGAGCCCATAAAATTGTAGGTGTGTTGATAAAACCATCCGTACTCGAACGTCCTAAGATAGTAACAGAAGCATCGTTATCATTAGAAGTGCCAACGTATTCGGCTAGTATCGATTTATATTCCGATTCTACATTCATAACAGCCGACGATTCAGATTCTATGACATACATAGATCGCTTCGGCGGAAGCTCTATATTTTCTACGTTGACAGATACAATTCCAACGTGGGAAATAGGTGATTATGATCGTAGATTTGGGTCAAGATATACGTATGATGAATCAACTGCATTATACGGTACTTCGTCGGTTATATTCGAATTTACTGCTCCATCTGTAGCCCCAATTGGTTCACTGTTTTTTGTTGGTAGTAATGTACAATTTTTGTACACTAGTTCAGCCGACTTCGGTACTGATACATCAAATTTAATTCACGTTGATAATACAACCGGAACCGCCGGTGCAATGGTCAATGCACTCCGCGATGCAATAAATACTAATTCCGAATTAATTGAAATTCCTTTATCTGCTTCGTCACTAGGAGGCGGCAATATTAAAGTTTCATTTACTACATTGAATTCGCCCCGGGCCAATACTATAATAGTACATAGTGGTAGCGCTCCTAACGATGAATTGACTTCATTATCTATCGCCAGCGGGTTCGTCGCAGGTTCTGGTAGTTTCTTTGGTCCGGTTCAATTCAAATTGAATATACGTACAATAGATGGTATACAGCCGTTTATATCTGAATCAATACAATCGGAATTTCTATATAAGAAAAACTACTTCTATAGTAGTTCACACAGTAGGTCAAGAGATGATTCATTTTCAAGTTCATTGGAACTTTCCAGAATTCATCCGTATAATCCAAATTCATTTTACATAGGAAGTAAAGTAACTAGTGCGGACTTCAATATTGATAGCTTTGATACTATAGACGGCGGCCCGGTAGTTGAATGGAATACATTAACATCTGGAAGCGTAGCAATTGGTATTATACCACCACCATCGCCATTATAATAAACCTACAAACAAAAATACTGTATATTTATTAATAACTAAAAGGAAATTTATATGGGATATCTTGATAATACAACACTAACAATCGATGCGATATTGACTAAACGAGGTCGCCAGCTTTTGTCTAGAGGAAATCTGAATATAACTAAGTTTTCTATATCTGATGACGAAGTGGATTATAGATTGTATGATCCGTCACACGGAAACGGTAGTAACTATTATGGTGAAGCCATTGAAAAATTACCAATGTTGGAAGCATTTGCAGATGAAACTCAAATGATGAGACATAAGCTAATTACGCTTCCTCGCGGTACAACACGTCTTCCTGTCATTGGTATTGGTATTTCATCTATCAGTCTAACAACAGGTGAAAGTATTACTATAACACCAAGAGTTACAAATGATACTACAATTAGACAATCATATACCATTACACTTGATAATTCAAAAATAGCTACTATTACCCCATCGGGTGTTACTCTTAGCGACGCTTCCGCTGCTTTCCCCGCAACACGTACTGGCGGCGACGGAACCGGCCGATTCTCTTCGGGTGACCGTGGTTTGTCTGTAATTGAAACCGGCGGGACATCAGGCGACCCAAGTGATGAAAGAATATCGGTTACTAAATTCGGCGCAACATTCACCATAACCGGAAAATCATTACTAAGAACTACAACATCTACAATTACTATTTTCGGAAATGAAACCGGAGGTTCGGTAACAATTCCTATAACTGTAAATGTGGATAGTTTAATTGAAGGTGTATCGATTGGTACTGATACGGGTCCTGGTTCTACGGCAACCGCATAATATAAAATAAACTTGAAAGAATATGTCATTTAAAACATTTGATAGCGACGATATAGTGGAAGGATTTGTATCCAGAGACCTAACATCTAATTTGTGGTCTGGTACAGTAAGTACACTTATGGCCGCATATACATCATCAACTCAAACTGGGTCCGATTCAGGAAACTATCAGTGGTTTGTATACGATGGTCACCCGGACACGGATACAACTGCCGCTGTACAATACAGCGTAGCCTGGGGTCATAGGCTTGGTTCCGGTTCAGCAAAATGGACAGGTGCAACCGATGGTATTACACCATCAAAGGCTGTTTATAGTCAGTTTGCCAATCTATTATTAAATCCCACAGACGGCGTATTTACAGTAGACGGAGCAGATTATAATGATATGGCGTTTATATCAGTCAACCGCGCCAGATTCAAAGAACAAATGAACCCTGGCGGGTGGGAATTAACATTGTCCGCATCGGTAGATACATTACCACCAATTACATTAATAGATGAATCATCTAGGGTAACTGCTGATTCTGTAAATGGGTCAAGCGTATATAATATTGTAAGTGGTTCTATTACTGACGGTGTATACGGCACGGTATCTACAAAATATGGAGTATTTTATCCTGAAATTGGTGTATTGGCAATGCCAACTACGCTATTGTCACAGTCTGGTATTGCTTCTACATTTGAAACAGGAAGTAACGCAAGTGGTGATAATATAAATAAAATATGGACGGCTGTTACAGGTGGTAATTCCTTCACAGGAAGGTCACAGGAAGATGTTTCGTCAACACATTATTTTGTAAGGCTTAGAAATAGTGAACTAAATTATTCTAATAATCCTACGTTCATTACCGGTTCTGGCGGATACTTACGATATTCATTTATGGATGATGACCCCGAGGTATACATTACTACAGTTGGGCTATATAATGACTCAAATGAATTATTAGCGGTAGCTAAATTAAGTAAGCCGTTTCTTAAGAATTTCGAACGTGAAACAACCGTTAGGGTGAAGCTCGATTTCGTTTGGGCTCTATTTGCAGTTGCCAGCGTTACGTTGCAAGGATTACTGCACGGCATGGCCGGCTTGTTTTGATAATTAACAATTGGTGTTTAACTAGACACTGATATATTTATACTAAATAAGGTACACACTTTATGTCTCTAGTTTTCAAAACACTCCTTCCTGAAACTAAGAACATAACTAACCATACGGCCCATAAAAATTGGGTAATTCAAAACGAAGAAACTGGTAGTTATGGGATTGTTTTCTATGAAGGGAAATATATAACAGGGTCTTTTAACACAATTGATACTTCACTGGGCGACACACCCATTGAAGAAACAACATCAAATGGTCAATATAAGCACTTGATTCATAGGTCCATTAATAACCTATATTATCAGTCTCCAAAGGACGTTGATTATCCATATGATAATCCACCCAAAACGTTTTGCTCCCGTGTTGGCCAATACAAAGAATTAAATAGAGACATAACCGTTATGTCTATTCCGTCGGGTATTTTTGGTAATTCCATACAACCGAATACATTTAGTATAACATCCGGTTCAACTGTAATTAAAGATGATGGTAATGGAAATCTATATGATTCAACTTCACCGTCTACTTACCAAAGTATAGATGATTTATCTTTGTATATTGGATTCAACGAGGGGTATTTATATAATAATGATAATCAGGTTAATGTAACACCCGTTGATTATGTATCTAAGTATAAAGTAGTTCCATCTGCGTATAGAATTCAATTCAAAGATGACTCTTTAAGTTCTGAATTAAGTAGAAGCTACGCTTTCTTTGGTGGCACAGGGTCATACGGTCCGGGTACAATTGAAGACCCAACTGATAATCAATTTATAGAAATAGAAAATTCAAAGGACTTTATATTTGATAGAGACTTCGCCGTTTCGTTTATGATTAGAATTCCTATATTCCAACCAACCGAAGAAAGTTATGAAGGTGGATACGAAATAGATACAGACCCGCCCGGCGAAGCCATCGCCGCTGGTTCTCCCTCAGCTACAAGACGAACATTAGTACCACACGAAGAAAATATAATTGTAACTAAGCGTGAATTTGACAACGAACATATTCCGTTTGAAATAGCTATATCCGGTTCTACTAATAGAGATATTATTTTTAGGCGAAAGAGTAGAACCAACGGTGAAATGTTTGAATCAGCGGCATTAAAATTATCGTCTGCAACTTGGTATTCAGTATTATTTCAAAAATCAGGATCCAATTTAACAATAGGATTACAATCAACGGGCGGTGTCTATAGCTCGACAGTAGCTGATCCCGCAGATGGCGTATCGGTAACAACACCAACCAATGTACATATTGGCGGAAGGCCATATGGATATAAAAATAACTATTACGATCCAGGGCTAGCAAAACATGTAGAATATAAAAAGAACAGAAACATAATACGACCGGGTCAATTCGAAATGTCTCAATTTAGATTATGGGATTCTGCTATAGATAGTACGGCTACATCAAGTTTATATGTATCCGAAAGTGCAACAAATATTGTAGGTAATGTGTTTTACGAACATGGTATAGCAACCATCACTCCACCAATTAATTCTATTCCGTCTGGCCATTATCACAGTATAAAGGATTCTGAATTTGAATTATCATTCAAAGGAAGTCATGACATATCAGAGCATATTTATTTATGCCAGGTGCTAGATTCTGAATTCTCAATAACTCAAAATCCTACTACATTAGACCCAGCATCATCTTCATTCGGTATAATTAGTTCATCGTTTGTTGACTCAGAAGAATTTTCACCGTACATCACTACGGTAGGACTATATAATGATTCAAATGAATTATTAGCCATCGGTAAATTGGCTCAGGCAGTAAAAAAGCCAATTGATTACGATATAACATTTATGATACGATTTGATACTTAAATTATGGAACCTAAAAAACAAAACTCTGAAAAACGTGTGCCCAAAGGCAACATTAAATTTTCACTACAGCTATCGGACGAACAAAAAATTGCAAAGGCCAGTGTATTAATCCATCCATTTTCATTCCTTATTGGTAAGGCTGGAAGTGGTAAGACGTTACTTGCCGTTCAAATTGCACTTGATTGTTTCTTCAAACGTACAGTAGATAAAATAATTATTACGCGACCAACGGTATCAACTGAAGATAATGGGTTTCTTCCTGGAACAGAAAAGGAAAAAATGGCGCCGTGGCTTATACCAATTCGTAGTAACATGCGTAAGGTGTATAATAAGCCTGATGTACTTGAGAAAATGGAAGTAAACGAGGACATTGAACTTGTATCACTTGCCCACTTCCGAGGTAGAACGTTCGAAAACGCAATTTGCATAATTGATGAATTTCAAAACTTAAGTAAAGCTCAATTAGCAATGGTATTGGGTAGACTTGGTAAAGGGTCATACATGATATTTACAGGCGACCAGCAACAAGTAGACTTAAGAGACCGTAACTATTCAGCTATAAATGAATTGGCTAAATTGAAAGGTTCGGAATATATTAATATAGTACATCTACTGGATAACCACAGACACGAAGCAATTGATGATGTATTAGAAAGACTAAATGGAATATAATACATGTGGATGTTTAATAGTACGGCATTTACTGATGTTCCGCCCGGAGCCCATGGGTTTGTTTATTTAATTACAAATACTATTACCGATAGAAAATACGTAGGTAGAAAGTATTTTACTCGGAAGTTATCGCGTCCACCGTTAAAAGGGAAAAAAAGAAAACGCGTTACTTGGTCTGAAAGTAATTGGAAAGAATATACATCATCGTCCGATGAACTTAAGGCTGATATTGATTCGATTGGTATTGATAAGTTTTCATTTCAAATACTACATATTGGATTTAGTAAAGGTGAAGTTAATTATTTAGAAGAAAACTACCAGCACAAATTAAATGTACTTACGTCATTACTTTCAAATGGTACGAGGGAATATTATAATTCAAGTATAGGTAGCCGTAAATTTATTGGTGTTAAGCACACTTCACCTGAAAAATCAATTATTTCTGAAAATAGTAAAGAAATGTTTGGATAATCGATTCTTTTTTCTTATATTTGTATATGCTGCAACAAAAACTGGTAAGTTTATTGTCAACGGTAATTGAACCGTCAATACCGAAGGCCGATGAATATATGGTTCATTGTCCGTATTGTTTCCATAGAAAAAAGAAGCTAGCAATTAACCTTGTGAGTCATAAGTGGCATTGTTGGATATGCGCGCAAGCCGGTAACAGATTATCAACGTTGTTTTATAAGTTTGGAGCATCTGATTCGAATCTTAAAGCTCTGATTAAATTAGTACCTAAAACGTCCTATAATATAGACGGTGATAAAAAAGAAAACAATACTACGGTTTCCCTCCCATTGGAATTTATACCCATTACCGCCGGGTCATACAATTCAATGAACTATAGAAATGCAGTTAAATATTTAAAAAAACGTAACATTACTAAGTACGATATACTACGTTATAATATAGGATATTGTGAAACAGGAGCATATTCGAATATGATAATATTCCCATCATATGATTCAAATGGAAAAGTTAATTTTTTTGTAGGAAGGGCATATTATGAATCTGGGTTTAAACATAAACTCCCCAATGTAACTAAGGATATAATAGGAAACGAATTACTTATTAATTGGAATGAACCTATAAACATAGTGGAATCACCTATAGACGCTATATCTACAGGAGACAATACAGTACCGCTATACGGTACAAATATATTATCAGAATTGAAATTAAAAATAGTACAGAATAATGTAAGTAGAATAAACATTATACTTGACGGCGATGCAATAAAACGGTCTATTGCTCATTCTGAATATTTTATGAACAACGGAATATCCGTCCACCTAATTGGCCTTGGGGATAAAGACCCAAACGAAATTGGAAAGAAAGGTATGGCTGACATTATTACGTCATCCACGCCAACGGATTCCTATCAAATTATGACATTAAAAATTGAAAATTAATAAAATACCATACAGTTTTGATACTGTAAATAAGATATTGCATATCGCAGATATTCATATTAGGAACTATCAGCGCCATAAAGAATATAAAAGCATTTTTAAAAAGCTATATTCGATAATAGATAAATTACCTCCTGAATCGATTGTGTATGTCGGTGGTGACATAGTACATAGTAAGACTGATATATCACCGGAATTAATCAGAATTGTATCTGATTTTTTGGATGCGCTGGCATCACGTAGAACTACTATAGTCATCGCTGGTAATCACGATGCCAACCTGAATAATTTATCAAGGTTAGATGCACTGTCGCCAATCATAGAACGTATTGATAATGATAATTTACATTATTTAAAGGATTCGGGCGTTTATAAAATAGGTAATGTTCACTTTACTGTGTTTGGTATATTTGATTCACCATCTTCTTTTATAAAATCAAAAGACTTTGAGGCTGACACAAAGGTAGCTTTATTTCACGGCGCTGTTGACAAATCCGTAACTGATACGGGATATAGAGTGTCCAATAAAGATTTACCAATATCAATGTTTGATGGGTATGATATGTCTATGCTTGGTGACATTCACAAGCGCCAATTTTATAATGATGATAGTACCATATTACAGCCCGGGTCACTTATACAGCAGAATTTTGGTGAATCATATGAAAATCATGGCTGTACAATATGGGACGTTGAAACCCGTACACCCAAATTCACTAATATTAAAAATGAATTTGGATTTTATACATTGGAAATATCCAATGGAAAATTACCCAGTATAAATGATATACCGAAATTTCCACGTATAAGAATTCGTCATTCAAATACAACGCAGGCCCAACTAAAAACAATAGTAAAGGAAATTAGAACTGTATGTAGACCTACCGATGTTATTCCTATTCGTATGGATAAAATATCTACGTTGGGCGCAAGTAAAACATCACAGGTATTATCACGAAATATTAGAGATGTTAATTATCAAAATGAATTACTGTATGAATACATATATACTAATCACAACGTTGATGACTCGGTAATAGATGAAGTTCATAAGATTAATAAAAATCTAAATACTGGATTAAGCGGTATCGAAATAACTAGAAATGTTAATTGGAAAGCAAAGCTATTTGAATTTTCCAACATGTTTAGTTACGGAGGAAATAACAAAATAGACTTTACGAAGGCTAACGGTATTGTAGGGCTATTTGCATCCAATCATTCTGGCAAGTCATCTATACTTGATTCACTATCATTTTGTATATTTGATAAGTGCTCTAGAGGTCGTACTGCTCTTGATATTATGAACAATAGGAAGGCATCATTCCAGTGTAAATTTACATTTGAAATTTCCGGCCAAGACTACTTCATAGAAAGAGAAGCAAAGAAGCAAAAAAATGGATCGGTAAAGGTACTTGTTAATTTCTGGACAATAGAATCCGGTAACATAATATCTTTAAATGGTGAACAACGTAGAGATACTAATAGATCGATTAGATCACTACTTGGAACATACGATGACTTTGTACTAACATCACTTTCAGTGCAAAATAATAGTACCGGATTTATTGATAAATCACAAACAGAAAAGAAAGATCTCCTTGCTCAGTTTTTGGATATATCTATATTCGAGGAATTATATCAACTTGCAAACGATGAGGTGAAGGAAGTTTCGGTTTTACTGAAAACATTTAAGAACGTAGATTATGATGAACAATTAATAGATCAAGAAACCAAACTTTTATCTTTAGCATCTAATAAAATTGATGTATCTGATAAGCTTAAATTAAAAAAAGATGAAATAAAGTCTGTTACGGATACCATAGCTAGTTTAAATAAAGATCTTATTAATCTGTCTTCTAAATTGGACATAGATAGTCTAAATGAAAATAAATCATTAGAAGAGGCAAATCTAATAACATTAGAAGAACATCTATCAGACGAAATTGAAAGTAAGGTTAACATTGAATCTAAGTTAATAGTTATCAATGATAAGCTGAATTTAATTGATATAGATAAAATAAAAACCGAACATAAAGCATGGGAACAACATAACACAGGTCATAATACCGTAATTCAAAAGATCGAACTTTTAAAAGTATCGGTTAAAGCTAAAATAGATAAGTTGAATGCCATAGGTCAATTCGACCCCGATTGTGATTTTTGTAAAAATACACCGTTTGTTCAAAGTGCATTCAAAATCAAAAAGGATTTGGATAATGATAAGGGTATTGTTTCCAATCTACTATCGGACAGAGATATATTAAAGTCTAAATTGGATACATGCGCCAATAGATATTCTGATATAGAAGATTATAATAATTTAATATCAGAATTAAGTAAGTATTCCAATGTACTGATGAATATAAAATCTAATTATTCTGTTATAGAATCTAATATAGTAAAATCAAAAAGCAAAATACAATCAATTGTATCTGATATAACTCTATATGAAACACATAAGAAATCAATCATACATAACCAACGTGTTCAATTAAAGATTGATGAGTGTATACGTAATGTTGATTTATTGGATATAGCATATGATAAGATTAATTCAGAATTACAAGATATAATAAGTGATATGAAAGTATCGACTACAAAGGTAAGCGATATTAATAATCATATAAATCAAGCACACCAATTAGAATTGAAATTAAAAGCGTATGAATATTATCTCGATGCTGTTAAGCGTAATGGTATACCATACACAATAATATCTGATGTATTACCTCACATTGAAAGTGAAGTAAATCAAATATTATCTCAGATAGTTGATTTTAGAATTGAGTTTAATGTTGATGGAAAAAATATATTGACTCATATTGCGTATGGTGATGATAAATGGCCTCTTGAATTAACGTCCGGCATGGAAAAATTTGTTGCGTCATTAGCAATTCGTGTGGCCTTAATTAATATATCTAACTTACCAAGGCCTAACTTTCTTTGCGTTGATGAAGGATTTGGAAATTTGGACTCACAAAACATATCATCATTGGATACGTTATTCGATTGTTTGAAGGTCCAATTTGATTTTATATTCATTATATCTCATATTGATGTAATGCGTGACATGACAGATGACTTAATTGAAATCGATAAGATAAAAGGATTTAGTAAAGTAATATATTGATACTTATATCTGGAAAATACAATGCCAGGACCAGCCTTTACACATCAACCACGAGTAAATATATCCGAGCTAAGGCTTGAGTATTATTCTGCTTCCACCGTGTCGGAAATCACCGAACAAGCAGGTGGTAATGTAGCTTATAGAGTCATAGGCGGCCAACCCATAATAGAATCATCCGACTCGGTTTTCGGCCGAAATTATGTAGGCGGTAGAATTACTGTTGCTTCACCACAAGAAATGCGTCCCAACACCGGATCATCTACTATTAGTGATGGATTTGATACAAAATATGAAGCTACTATTGTTTCTATTTTGAATGATAGGTTGGCCATAGTATCACCTCCGTATACATTTAAAGTTGAATATAATAGTAATGGTCAGGTTCCGTCTTTAAAATATGACTTCTTTCCATCGGAATTTAGTGGAAGTTCATACGAAATAACGTATAGGTCAATCATAGAATCACCGAACACCGGTTCTTTCAATTTTCAATCATATGTAAATATTGAAATTGCTGATATGATTCCTGTAATTGGAAATGTATCTTATATACGAACTTCGATGAGAACCACTGGCCTTCGGAATTTCGATGTTATATCTGAAGATGAAGTAACAACCCAAGAATTATTTGTTAATTTAACATCAAGTAATAATCAGTTTGTAAATGTAGGGCAGATGATTTCCGCAAACAATGCAAATTATTATTGGACTTCTAGTGTAATGGGCGGACTATCGAATGTGAGTAATGGTATCGATAATTCTATTATATTGAATTCTTACAAAATTGGTATGGCCGTTCCTACGCTTACAACGCCTGCCAGAAATGACGTATTTACTAAATTAACGTCAACTAATCCCATAGCCATTTATAAAGATAATGAATACATTATTTCTTTTAAATTAGCCGCTAATGCTGCTAATGACTGGGACGGCACTATTATTAAATCGCCTAAGCTTGACTTCTGGTTATCCGGCTCGGCAATTAGAGATACAAACCGTACATACGGTAGAATAATAGATGAATATAACCCAGCTACATTTGGGACAGCATCAATCAATGGTAACAATATTATATTTACAAACCAATTTGAATATAATACAGTAGATAATCCAGCGATTATCCCATATCCATTAAATCAAAGTCAATCATCATATATTACTAATAACGCCGTCAATGGTACGGATGTAAAGAACATTCTTGCGTATAGGTTTAAGGCTGATAAAGATGGAAATGTAACCCCTGTATTTAGATTAAACACTGGTACGTGGTATATTTCCGATGTTTCAATAAAACCGTATACATTAGATGGTAGAACCCCAACCCATTTTAAATCATTAATTAGAATTCCGTCATATCAACAAAACGATAGAATAGATTTTAAATTGGAATTTTTAGGTAACACAAAAGAACCATCAAATGTATCTTTTCTTACTTCTAGTTTATTCTTTACTGGGTCGAACGTTTATATGAACGGACCGGATAACTTTTTAGCAGGTAATATGTACCTTGGAAATATAGATTCATTTATGAACGGAGCAGCAGCTGGTACAAATCAATTAATGTTCCAAATATCAGGGTCTAACACATATTACGCTCAATACGGTGACGGAGAAATTAGTTCCGCCGCCACCGCATCATTCAGTGATATTACGGTAGGTGCCAGCTTACCACCAACTCCGCCACCAACACTATAATAAATGCCAATTAGATTTACAGACGATAAAATGTTTTTCATACCGAGCGGTAGTAATGGAAGTACTACGTATGAAACCGAATCAGGTAAGCCAGGTGTACCCCAGACCTCAAGCGCGGTCATGATGTTATATGGTTCCGAACCAGATAGTGTTTCATTTTATACAATAAGTGGAAGTAATAGAGAAATGGCACCGATGCTAGTTATGAGTTCATCCGGTCATATTGGTATAGGAACGGTTCCCAGCGATACATATCCTCTTACGATGTACGCGGGTGGCACATTTGATATTCTATTTACTGATGATAGGGAAAATCCTGATGGCGGCCAAAACGGCGTACGATTATCATTTAATAATAACGGTCTTCAAGTAACAAACGCAAGTAGCTCTGCCGATTCATTCGTATCAGCATCAGCGTTTCTTGCATCGGACCCGTTGTCAACTTCCGCATTTAAGGGCAATGTCCAGCTCAGGGCAAATACTAAATTGGGTAATGATATATCTGATATTCACCAAATCAGCGGGTCAGTAAGTATAACTGGATCACTTGATATTAATGGTATATCATCAAAAGAAATTCCGATTGGTATTTGGGACATGGACGCGACGCAAAGTGTAACAATCCCACATGGTCTGGGTAATGCAGTGACAAGTATCCGTACAGCAAATGCGTCCATAATTAATGATGTACAAACAATTGGGTATTGTCTCCCATATCTGAATACATCTAATGGTAATATTGAAGCTTCTGTAGTGTCATATGATGCTACAAATGTAACTATTTTCCGGAAAGCATCTGGAACGTTTGATAGTACCGATTTTGACGCAACCGGGTCGAATAGGGGAACTATCTTACTAGAATATGTTATTTAATTTTTTTGATATTTATATACAAAGTTAAACGGGAGTATTGATAAGTGATTGTAACTGACATAAATGTATTGAATAACTTCTTATTTGAAGGCGTTAATGACAAAGGTGTATTAAAGGCTGTTTTTATGGCTGGAGGTCCAGTATCAGGAAAGTCATTTGCTGCTGATAAAATATTCGGTGTTGATACGATTATGTCTGGTACAAGTACCCTCGGATTGAAAGTAATAAATTCGGACATACAGTTCGAACGATTACTTAAAAAGGTACACATTGATCCAACCAAATTAGGACAAATGACAGATAAATTATTTCAGTACTATACAACACGACCTGAATCACCCCGCATCAAAGCAAAGGAAACCGTCACTAAATTAAAAAAGATTTATGAACTTGGTAGATTGGGCATGGTATTGGATGGTACGGGTAAGGATTATAATAAAATAGCTAACGAACAAAGTCGCTTGGAATCAATTGGGTATGATACTGCTATGGTTTTTGTAAATACAGATTTAAAGACAGCACTACAAAGAAACCGACAGCGCGAACGCGTAATCAAAGATGACCTGGTCGCCGCTTATTGGAAAAAAACGCAAGCTAATATTGGAAAGTTCCAAACTTTATTTGGTAAATATATGTACATAGTTGATAACACCGAAATAGGTGATTTTAATAAAATACATAAAAGAAAGATATCATTGACTACTAAATTTGTTAATAAACCAATTGATAATAATATAGGTAGACAATGGATTGAAAATGAATTAAAATTGAAGAGCCTAAATATAAAATGAATTACGGTGAATGGATAGCACATAATATTTTATCTGAAGCGGATAGAAAATCAAATGGTATAAAGACTATAGTTGCTATATACCCAGGCCGATTTCAACCCGCTGGTAAACATCACGTTAAAACATTCAAGTGGGTAGAAACCCTTTTTGATGAAGCATGGGTAGTAACCAGCGACAAAGTACAGTTGCCGAAGTCGCCGATGAATTTTAACGAAAAAAAGAAAATATTTAATAAGCACGGTATTCGTAAAATTATACAAGTAAAAAATCCATATCAAGCTACAGAGCTATTAAGTAAATACGACCCAGAAACAACTGCTGCTGTATTTATAGTTGGAAAAAAAGATCAGGAACGGCTTGGCAGTAAGTTTTTCTCCCCGTGGAAGGGAGTAGCATCGGTAGGATATAGAAAAGGCGCGTATACATTAATTGCTCCGCATATATCTCTTAACGTTGCTGGTTATGGTGAAATGTCGGGTACTACAATTCGCCAAGCTTTGGCTCAAGACCCGAATACACCCGAAGCTAAAAAAACATTTAAAAGTATTATGGGATGGCACGACCATTCTATCCATAAAATGATATCAAGTAGATTACGTGTAAATGAATTATTAGAAAAATTTATAAATAATAGTGATTTCTCGGATAGTATAACCGAAGCAAGTTTATCAAGTTTATCATCATTGGGTGATGTGGATGATGGCCCGCAGATGTGGTATCGTACAACCAATTCATATAAATCGGCAACAAATCATGTAGCAGAAAAGCTCGGAATGAAAGTAATAAATTACATAACCGGAGATTCTGATATGTCACTTAATAACTTATCATCTAGATTTTCACATATAACTAGATCACCATCATTTTTCCCCGCAGGTGTAGCTGGAAAGACAACTACAATTAACCAGGACGACTTTGAATCTGTAGAAGCATTTGCAGAATGGGCAAAATATATAAAAAATATTGCGTCATCAGTGGGAATGCAATTTTTGGATTACCTTGGCGCTGAAATGTCAACTGATTATTCGGAGCCAAACACTCAGACCGATGACTTGGTATCTGAGGGGCTCCTTGTCGAGTTTCCCAATGATGATGAGGGAAAAGTACAGTGTATGGTGTGTGGGTGTATGATGAAACAAATTCAATACAGACATTTAAAATATAGCCATAATGATATGACTATGGTGGAATATAAAGATAAATACCCAAATGCACCACTTATAGCAGACTCCGTTAAAAACACAGGTAATAAAAATCCGATGGCTAATTCCACTGTTAGGGAAACACATAAAAAAAGTGTAACCACAGATGAATACCGAAAAAAACAAAGAATTGGTTCTACTGGCAGAATCGCAAGCGATGAAGCTAAGAAAAAAATGTCTGAAAATAATTCGATGCATTCTTCTGAAAACAAAAAAAAGGTATCGGATGGTGTTCGGAAATCATATGAGAAAGAACCATCGTTGAGAGAAAAGAGTTCGATAACTGGTAAGAAATATGGATTTGGTAATAGTAAGACACAAGATAAAATAGCTAAAGCTCGAAATTGGACTTTATTGGAAGATAAGCCAGCATTTGAACGTTACCAAGAAAAAGTTAGACGTTTATCTAATGAAAACTATCAAACATATTTCAATGAAATACCGAATGCTAAAAAGCGGAGTAGAGATTTTCATTTAGACCATAAGTTATCAATACATGATGGCTTTAATAAAAATATTCCAGTTGAAATTATCTCTCATTATACAAACTTTGAAATGATGTGTGGTAGGTTGAATGAAAGTAAAGGGGGTAATTCAACAATATCATTAAGAGAATTGATTGTTGATATAGAATCATCCAATCATCCAATGGGATCTCGTAATATCAAGCAATTACTCACTTGTGGCGGAGCATACGGACACATGTCGCACCCATTTGATGATAAAGAGTTAACCTTCGGTGATATGAAGCATATTATAACTACATCATTACAAGGTAATTTAAGTATGAATACAATGCCCACTGAAAAATGTATATATCCAGACGCGATATTACAGTTGAAAAACAACGGCCGAATGAAGATTTCTGATTTTGTTGACAGTGGTATAACAGATGATGTATTATCATATGACTCGGATACAGATTCTATTGAGTATAGACCTGTAACTAATAAATTTAATAACGGTGATTCTGATGAATGGCTTGAAATTGTACTTGATGATGATAGTATTATACAAGTAACACCTAACCATAAAATATATATAAAGAATAGAGGATTTGTTCGAGCAGATGAATTAATACTTGGAGATGATTTAACTGTTATTTGATACCATCCGTTTTTCGGAAATTAGATATTTATATATAATATGAATAAACTTTGGAAATGTACATATTGTTCTGCAAAAATAGGTGTGATTAATAAACAACAAATATCAAATCATTATAAGAGCTGTAATCAATATAAATTATACAAAAATAGAATCTTAACTAAAGAATTTCTGTATAATGAATATGTTAATGTTGGTAAGGCTGCTAATCAAATTTCACAAGAAATCGGAATTGGGGTAAACCCAATTATTAAAGCACTATGTAAATTTGAAATCCCAACTAGATCGGTTAAAGAATCTAATAATATGAAATTATATAGAGATCGAATAAACTCTACTAATTTAGAAAAGTATGGGGCAGTAAATCCATTAAGTAAAAATACTATACCATACCATACGAAAAACAAAACAGTATTAACTAAATATGGTGTTGATAATGTTAGAAAGGCTCCTGTGATTATTGATAAAATAAAGAAAAAACTTCGAGTTTGGCGTGACGAAAACGGCCATTCTACGTTAGGACATAAACATTCAACAGTTACCAAACTGAAAATGAGAGAAAGTAATATAAAATATCGTAATACATTGGATAAATGTAAACAATATTGTTATAACAAAAATTCAATTTCGATTCTTGAAGCCAAAGCTAAAGAACTCGGAATAACTGATATACAACACGCTGAAAATGGCGGCGAATTTCAAATTTGTGGCTATTTTGTGGATGGGTATAGTAAAGAAACTAATACAGTTTTTGAGTATGATGAAAAATATCATTTCAGAAACGGTAAATTAAAAGATAAAAATATTCAACGTCAATATATTATAATGAATGAATTGAATTGTAAATTTATACGGATTAATTATGAAAATAAAATCTATCACGAAAGTAAATAAGCTACAAACTAGATATGATATTCAAGTTGAAGGCCGCAAGTGTTATTATGCTAATGGTATTTTAGTGCATAATACTGATGGTCAAAATTTATTTATTACTTGGGCTAATGGTAAGTTAATGGCAGCAAGAAATACCGGTGACTTAAAACGTGGTGGTATGGACTATAAAGCAATTGCTGCAAAATTCGCAGGACGTGGTAATATAGAAAAAGCTTTTACTCTTGCTATGAAAGATTTATCTTCGGCCATATCATCCATAAATGATAAGCAACGACAGAAAATATTTGATAACGGTGGTAATTGGGTAAACATGGAAATCATTTATCCACCATCTGAAAATGTTATTTCATATGATGCACCATATCTTCAATTCCACAATGTATTACAGTATTCTGGTAGCCAAGCTAATGGCGAAGTAAAGGATGGCGCTCGTATGTTGGCCGGTATGATTAAGCAGGTAAATAAGAATTTACAAAAAAACTTTGCTATCATTGGTCCCAATGTACTGAAGCTTCTTAAAAATAAAGACTTCGCCGAAAAGAGTTCGTATTATATTTCTAAAGTAGATACTCTCAGAAAGAAATTTAAATTGTTAGATACGTCAACCCTCGCTGAATATCATCAAGCTTGGTGGGAAGCTTTCATAGAATCTAAATTTGGTGCTCTTGACAATAATATTAAAGTAGGATTGGTAAATCGCTGGGCCTTCTTTGACAAAAGTTTTAGGTTAAATCGCCAAAATATACCTGATGAAGCCGTTCTTGCGAAAGCAATTGAATTTGATAAAGGGTCACATTCAGATCAAGTAAAGAAAAATATGTTTCCATTTGAAGTATTGTTTTTTGAACTCGGCGTAGACGTACTTAAAAACGTAGAGAGTTTCCTCGCTGTTAATCCAGATAAGGCTGTACAGAATATACGCAATCAAGTTGCCAAAGCAATTACAGATGTTCGAAAGGGTGGTGATTTAAAGAAACTTAAAAGAATAGATACGCAATTGGCTAGAATCAAAGCAATTGGTGGATTTGATACTATTATTCCATCCGAAGGATTGGTATTTGTATCCAATGGTAAGACTTATAAATTAACCGGCAGCTTCGGCCCCGTGAATCAAATAGCAGGATTAATGAATTTTGATTAAATTAATAGACATATTAAACGAAATTCCAAAGAACAAATGGATGCAAGTGGATTCCGACAAATATTCGGATGATTTAATATCAGTTGTGCAAACAGCTTATAGTAAAACTCCAAAGGTATCTTTTATTAACACCAAGCGTGATTTGGCTGAACCGGACTGGCATTCAATTGACATTGATAATGATCCTGATATAGATGCAACTATATTTTACCGTAATCATAGATCAGGTGAACCGTGGAAAGGAAGTAAAATACAAGGTATCGGCCATGATGGATCTCGTAAGGCAATTGATAAAGTATTAGTTGAACTTAAAAAGTTATTAACTAAGCCTGGTTATTGGGTAGAAGCCTCAGATGCCTTAGAACATGTATTATATAAATCAAGTGTTTCGTATATAGAAGACGAATCATTTCTACAAAAATTATTTCCGAAATCAGATCTAAAGCTAACCGGTGATAGAAGAAAATATATTCGTATATTAACCGGTGGTAAAAAAATAAAAGAAACCGTATTCGGTAAACCAAAAGTTTAAAATTATGGCAATTAAAGGAGTTCCATCCCACAAAGCAGAACGTATGAGAAATATCGTTATGGGGAAATATACAACCAAAACTAAAATCCAAACGGGGTATAATGCCATTAGGCAGAACACACCAAGAATTGAAGGTGATGTATGGGACGAGGCAGGAAAGCAGTGGACTATTAAAAATGGTATAAAGAAAACAGTTACTAAATTAAGTAAAGCCAGAAGTATTATTCAAAGACCAGTATCATGTCCTAAGTGTACCGGCTCCATGAATGATCAGATTTCTAAGTATTATTGGAATGTACTACAGATGTGTGGTAGTTGTGTATCCAAATTTCATACTAAACTTAAGATTGACGGCAAGTGGGATGAATATGTAAATCAAACTAGAAAAGATAACCTTGATTTTTGGTTATCAGAAATTAAAGATGAGTATTCCGAATGGTTGGATACGTCAGCAAAGTCATATATTTCCGAAGCAGGGCACGTTGAAAAATGGGCCAACAAGCAGTCAAATTTAACGGACTTTGAAGATAAACTAAAAAACATGGAAACTGAATAATGCCTACACAAAAAGAAATGATTCAATCGTTATATGACGATATAAATAATAGAAAAGAAAATGGAGAATGGGAAGCAAATGACTTCCCAACCATTCAACGCTCGTTATCCTCTCTTTCATCTGATGTAAAGCGGATAGAAACGCGATTACTAAATCCTGATGATGGTATAATTGTAAAGGTGAATGAAAATACATCGAACATAGAAACGACCGTACAAAAGCTTAAAGCCGTTGATACACTGACAAGTAAAATGGGCCATGTAACGGAATGGAAAGGTAGTGTTCAAAAAGCACTATGGGTAGCTTATGCAGCTATAGTAGGTATGATTATTAAAATAGCAAACGATTTGTTTTAATAATGAATGCACTTGGATGGATATTTGTAATGGTTATAATAAGTGTAATCATTGAATTATTCATTCAAACGAAACAATAATAAATAGGAGATATGATATGTTAGGAGGACTTTTAACCTCAGCTGGTTCAGAATTAATTGAAAAGGTTGGTGGTATTATAGACGATGTAGTTACTACTAAAGAAGAAAAACTACAAGTCAAATCAGAATTTAAGAAGATGGTATTGAATGCGGAGGCACAAGCTGCCAACAACGTAACTGCTCGTTGGGAAGCCGATATGACATCCGATAACAAACTATCAAAAAACATACGGCCCGTTGCATTGATTTTCTTAACGGTTGTATTTGTATTCATTACGTTTTTTGACGGCAATGTAGGTCAATTTACGTTGGATGATGCTTATAAGCCAATATATCAAACGTTATTGTTAACAGTCTACGGTGCATATTTTGCAGGTAGAACCTATGAAAAATCACACGCTGTGAATAATAACGTGTCTGTGTATGATAAAATAGATATGGAAATGGAACTAACAGACGAAGATTTTAATAAAAAGCCAACACGTAGACGTAGACGTAGAGCAGCCAGAGCAGCTGAAGCAGCTGAATAAATAGAAATATGAGCAATCCTAATTTAAAACAGCTTATAGCATCGGAGTACAAAAAGTGTGCAGCTGATCCAATATACTTTATGCGTAAGTATTGTCATATTCAGCACCCAACACAGGGCAAAATGCTGTTTAATCTTTATCCATTTCAAGAAAAAGCATTAGATGATATTCAATCTCATAGATATGAAATTATATTAAAGTCTAGGCAGCTTGGTATATCTACGCTTGTTGCTGGATACGCATTACACCAAATGACATTCAAAGAAGACTTTAACGTACTTGTAATTGCTACATCAAGGGATGTAGCAAAAAACATGGTTACTAAAGTTCGTGTCATGTATGACTATTTACCATCTTGGTTAAAAGAACAAACGGATACAGATAATAAATTGTCGCTTAGATTCAAAAACGGGTCTCAAATAAAAGCCATTTCATCGACTCCGCAATCAGGAAGATCGGAAGCGCTTTCGCTTCTTATTTTTGATGAAGCAGCGTTCATTGATTATATCGATGATATTTGGATTGCAGCGCAACAAACATTGGCTACTGGTGGTAGGTGTATTGCATTATCAACACCAAACGGTACTGGTAATTGGTTTCATAAGCAATGGAAGTTCTCAGAAGAGGGTTCAACCAAAGCCCAGTTTAATTCACTTAGACTCCATTGGTCAGTACACCCAGATAGAGACCAATCTTGGAGAGACGAACAAGACGAATTATTAGGTGAAAGAGCGGCAGCTCAAGAATGCGATTGTTTGTGGGGCGAAAGCCGAATTAAAGTACGTGATTCTAAAACCAAAGAAGAATTTTATATTACATTATCGGAACTTTATAATACAAATATGATATTTAAACAGAACTTACAGTATGAAATATCAACGCCAAGTGGATATCAGCCATTTACTGGTATCCGTAAATTAGAAAAAGCTTCTCATTACGTTATATCATTATCCAATAATATCGTTTTAAAATGTTCTACTACGCATCCATTTATGTATAATGGCGCGGAAATATTAGCAAATAAATTGGAAGTAGGATCTCTAATTGATTCCGATGTACCGGATACACAATATGTAACCGTAGTAAACATACAATTGATACATAAATCCATTGAATTATATGATATAGTTGAAGTAGATAATGGTAATATCTTTAATGTGGATGGTGTGGTTTCTCATAATTGTGATTTTATTTCATCTGGTAACACACTTATACGTGGTGAATTAATAAAGTGGTATGAAGATAACCAAGTTTCCGAACCAAAAGAAAAAAGAGGTCCTGGCGGTGAATTGTGGGTATGGAAAGACCCCGATTACTCACGCGATTATATGTTGGTAGCTGACGTTGCAAGGGGTGACGCATCAGATTATTCTGCGTTTCACGTAGTAGATGTTGAAGCGTGTGAGCAGGTAGCTGAATATAAGGGGCTAATTGGAACAAAAGAATTCGGTAATATGATGGTCAACGTGGCCACCGAATACAATAATGCGCTTTTGGTTATTGAAAATGCAAATATTGGTTGGGCAGCGATACAACCTGCAATCGACAGAGAATATAATAATTTATATTACACGTACAGACACGAAGGAGTTACGGACGCCGCGGTACAATTGGAAAAAGGATATGATATAAAAGATAAGGCGCAAATGACGCCAGGATTTACAACGTCCGGCAAAACCCGCCCGCTTTTGATATCAAAACTTGATATGTATAGTAGAGAAAAATCATGTATTATCAAATCTCAACGATTAGTTGATGAATGGTACATGTTTATTTGGAAAGGATCAAGATGTGAAGCTCAACGTGGGTATAATGATGACCTAACAATGGCATGGTCAATAGGATTATATATCAGAGACTATGCACTTAAACTTCGTAATGACGGCATAGAACTCAATAAAAATTCACTTAGATTATTTCAGAAAGTAGGTGGCCCATCGGGCGTTTACACCGGCAACAATGCAAATGCTCATAATTCATTGAATATGAATGTGAACGGAAACGAAGAAAGCTTGAAGTGGCTATTATAAAATAAAAATAAAAACATGGTAGATAAAACTTTTTTTGGTAGGCTCGAAACAATGTTTTCAACATCAACTCTGGTGGTGAAAGGAAAAGAGGGTCTCCAGGTAGTTGATATTAATAAAGTCCAGGCTACCGATAAGCTAGCCACCAATAGATTAGTTGACAGATATAATCGATTACATCAAAGTTCGCAGGCTCTTGGATATAATCAAAAATCTAATTATCATACACAACGATTAATTTTGTTTAGTGACTATGAAACTATGGATCAAGATCCTATCATATCATCGGCTCTTGACATATATTCAGAAGAATCTACACTTAGAGATGAATTTGGTGATATTCTAACTATAAAAAGTTCGAATAGTAAAATAGAAGAAACGTTAAATAATCTATTTTATAATATAATGAATATTGAATTCAATCTATATCCCTGGTGTAGAAACATGTGTAAGTATGGTGATTTTTATTTGAAATTAGAAATAGTAGAAGAACTTGGTATTATTAATGTAATTCCAATTTCAACATATGAAATGCTTAGGGAAGAAGACTTAGATCCAAATAACCCTGAATATGTTAGGTTTACACAAGACCCAACTATTGGCGGCCAAGCCGGCGGCGGTATGGGTAGGTCACTTGTACAGTCACAACGTAGATTTGAAAACTATGAAGTAGCACATTTTAGATTACTATCAGACGCCAATTTTTTACCATATGGTAAATCTATGGTAGAACCGGCCAGAAAAATATGGAAGCAGCTCACATTGATGGAAGATTCAATGATGATTCATAGAATTATGAGAGCTCCCGAAAAGCGAATATTTAAAATTGACATTGGTAATATCCCTCCTAATGAAGTGGATACCCACATGCAAAATATTATTAATCAAACAAAGAAAGCCCCATACATAGATAAAAATACAGGCCAATACGACCTTAAGTTTAATTTATCAAATATGATGGAAGACTATTATCTTCCAGTACGTGGCGGTCAAACAGGTACCGAAATAGATACTCTTCCTGGAATGGAATGGAGTGGTATTGATGACATAAATTATCTAAAAGAAAAAATGTTTGCGGCTCTTAAAATACCAAAGGCATTTATTGGATATGAGGAAGGTGTTGACGGTAAAGCAACTTTAGCTGCAATGGATGTTCGATTTGCAAGAACCATCGAGCGTATTCAACGAATTATGGTAAGTGAATTAACCAAAGTTGCTATAGTACATTTGTATTCTCAGGGATACAAAGATGCTGATTTGGTTGACTTTGAATTGAATTTGACAAACTCATCTACAATTCACGAACAAGAAATGATTGAATTGTGGTCACAAAAAACTGATTTGGCACAATCGCTCCGTGATAATAAACTATTGTCTGAAAAATGGATATATGAAAATATATGGAAATTATCAGATGATGATATTACCAAAGAAAAGGCCAATGTAGTTGAAGATACAAAACGTAAGTTTATACTAACTTCAATTGAAAATGAAGGCATGGATCCTTCTAAAGATGACACATCAGCCACACCGGTCCCAACCGATACACCTAATGATGATACTGATTTCGGTGGTAGACCAAAAGAAGGCCCTAAGTTTGGCACTCAAGATTCTGCGCGTGGCAGAGACCCAGTGGGTGATGAAACACGGGCAAGGGATGCAAAAAACAAAGACCGCTCTATAAGTGAAGCTGAAAAACGATATATAGCAAAATCATTGTTTAATAAAAAATCAGATGACAAGAAAATAGGTGGAATGTTAAACGAAGACAATATACTGGAAAAAGTATAACACTATATTTATATCAGAGTATACTTACATAAGGTAGACCTTCATGAATACAAAGCATAAAAAATACAAAAATACTGGTATTTTATTTGAGTTATTGGTAAGACAAATTACCAATGACACACTTGATAACGTAGATAATTCTCCGGCCATACGTATAGTTAGAGAATTCTTTAAATCTGATAATATACTCAGAAAAGAACTCTTATTGTACCAAGCACTACAGAAAGCTACTTTCAATACAGAAGAAAAAGCCAATCGGTTTATCGATGCGGTATTGGAACAATATGGTAAATTAAACAAAAGTACGTTACGACGCCAAAAATACAATTTAATTAAAGAAATACGAAATAGCTTTGATGAAATTGTATTTTTTAAAACCAAAATACCTAATTACAAAGTAAATGCATCTACATACCGTCTGTTCGAAAATACGTTTTCATCGCCTGTGGATAAAATAAACGTTCGATATTCGTTAGTAGAAACCATAACAGGTACCCAACCTGCAAGTGATAATGTACAAGATGCTGTAATAGAAGAATATAATAAGCAGGATAAAGACCTACGGGCCCTAACATACAAAATACTTGTAAGTAAGTTTAATGATAAGTATGGTGATTTAGATGAAAATCAAAAGTCGATTTTAAGAGAATACATTAATAATGTAACCAATACTACTAAGCTTAAAACATATATTAATAGCTGCGTCAATGACGTAAATAAAAAGCTAAATTATTATATAAATAAAGTTGACGATAATATATTAAAAATAAAATTATCTGAAGTCAAAAACCAATTTAACAATATTAAAGACGATGACGTTGTTAGGGATAAGCACATCTTATCTGTAATGTGTTCGTATGAATTACTAAGGGAACTGAATAATGAAATTAAGTGAAACATTAGACGCTAAATTTAAATTGTTGTTAGAAGCAGACGATATTGATGACGTTGAAGATATTGAAGATGAAGATTCAGTAGAAGAAATCAGTACAACCGCTGGCGCTGGAGCATATAATACTCCAAAGGCCTTTGGTAAGGCTAAGAAAAAAGATATAGAATCTGCCGGATATAAGCAGGTGAAAAAACTAAAAGAAAAAACCGCTCTTAGAAAAGATGATGAAACATCACCAATGACAATGTACAAAAGAATGATGGCCGAACTATATGATATTGATTCTAAATCAATTATTAAAGAATACGCTGGCGTATTCAGCGTTGATGATTTAGTTTATAACAAAAGAACTAAGACAATTGGTATTGTAAGACTTGCAGATGATAAATCAGGTGAAGTAAAAACCGATGCAGACGGTAATGTAAATGTAGATGAATTGGAAAAATTTAATCCAATTAAATTTAACCACCAATCAAAAGCTAAAGCAGCGCCATCTACTAAAAAAGAAATAATTAAGAGGGGATTGTTTAATCCATTCAAAAGTGAATCAGTAGTTAATGAAGCCAGATACAAAGATTATAAATCTGATGAATCAACATCATCAAAGCAAAAAGTTAATATTGCAATCAAAGAAATAAATCTAAAATTATTTGAAATAGAACATACCATTAACCAGAATCTAAAGTTAAAAAAGGAAGATGGTGTGGGTAAAGATGGATATTGGAAGCCAACTAGATCTAACTTGAAAAAGATATCTGAAAAGATGTATAGAATAAGTGAAAAACTAAGAAAATTCTAATATGAAGTCAAAGAAAACTCATATTGTAGAAGAACTGACAAGTAAGGATATAAAAAGAATCCAAGCTATAATACGAAAGGAAGTAGCGGAAGTTTTTTTTGATTTATATGTAAAACGATCTGTATGGAAAACACCATGAAAACTTTATTAATTGATTATACTACCTTTGAAATATCTCCCGCAATGGTGTTGGAGTCAGAGCAAAAAAATAATGGTAAGGTTATAGTAACTGGCGTAATCCAACGTGCTGAAGCTCCTAACCAAAACGGTAGGGTATATCCTAAGCGAATATTAGAGCGTGAAGTTATCAAATATATTGGTAGAGAAATAAAAGAAAATCGTGCACTCGGTGAACTTGACCATCCGGAATCATCGGTAGTTAATCTAAAAAACGTATCCCATATATTTAGAAATATATGGTGGGAAGGTAATGATGTTATAGGTAAAGTTGAAGTACTGTCAACTCCATCCGGAAATATTTTAAGAGAACTATTGAAAAGTCAAGTAGCACTTGGTATTAGTTCCAGAGGAATGGGTTCGGTTGAAGCTACTGGCCGACAAGATACGGTAACTGTTAAAGATGATTTTGACCTTGTGTGTTGGGATTTCGTAAGTAATCCATCTACTCATGGTGCATTTATGGCACCAAATGGTATATCTGAATCTGTAGTATCTTCCGCAACTGATCGATATTTAAAAATAAATACATTGGTGTCAGACATATTATGTGAATTAACTTGCCAATGTTCAATACCAACGAGTACTAAATAATGAAACCTAATAGTAGATTTGTGAAACACATAGCTGATATGACTGCAACTAGAGTTACAGCTGTTAATAAATTTATAGTTGATAATAATCTGGATGCTGAAGCACTATTTAGCTATATAGTAAACGGACCTCACAAAAAGGGAAGAGCTATGGCCAAAATGGATTTTTCATCGGCGTTGTCTGGTAAACCAGGAAATGAATATGAGCGTGAATTTATATCTAAGTTTAAGTTAAAAGAATCTATTAATAAAAAATCCAATTTATCAGAAATAGATATAGGTGATAAATTTAAGCATAAGCATTTGGATGGCTATTCTGCTGAAATTTTAGATTTTACCAATAAAGGGTATAAGGTTAAGCAAACAGAACCAAGAGGTAAAAAGCTAATAACTAAAACTACATTTTTTCCAAAAGTAGATTTTGATGTAAATAAAGGTGTATGGACGCCAATTAAGGAATCAAATAATATTTTGTTGGCCAATTTAATCGAAGCCACTCCCACATCAGATACTAAGAAGTTTTTAAAGGGAATGCAAAAAATCAAACTAGAAAAGTCATTTTCAAAAATGTATATGCCTGGTAATGATTATATTTGGTGGGATAGAGCATCCCAAAAGCTTTATTTTGTAGATTACGAAGGTGATTACATGGAACTTAGAAATAAACATACGAAGATAGAACTAATGAAACATTTAAAAGATAAGAACATAACCGTTGAATCTATGGATAAATTATTACCAACTCTTAAGGATATACTTAATGAAGCATCCCAAGTATCTCTTAATGAATTACCAGCAAAAGCACAAACAAAAGCTAAAAAAATAGTAAAGCTATTTTACAACAATAAAGATTTTGATTTATTTGATGGTATTCACGGACATATTGTAGTCATCGATACCGGTATAAGAGGTGGCCGCCTGGCATCCAGCGATTTAAAATCATTACTTAGTATTGGTATACGTTGGGTTGACGGCAAAGAAGATAGTATATCAGTCGGATTTTAAAATAATAAAATACAAAAAGTATAAAAATATGAAATACAAAAGTTATAACACATATGGTAATTCCAACTCAGTTGGTGTACCAACCGGCGGATTAGATACCGCATTAAAAATATGGAAGCGCAATTCAAAAGAAAGCGACATATTTACAAAATTAAAAAAGAAGTCATACTATGAAAAGAAATCTGCATCTAAAAGGGAACGAAACAATAGAGCAGTATTCTATCAGAAATGTGACGCTGACCGCATTAAATTAGACAGAAAAAAGTCTACTTGCTGGTCTGATTCGTATATTGTATTACTTGCCAATGATTAAGGGTTTGTAGAAATACTGTATACTTATATGTACACTGCGTAAAATATATTATTTTTTTATATAATATCAATCGCAGTTTTTATCCCATTGTAGCTCTCAATAGCTATATTTCCAAATTAAATTAAGGAGAATTTAAAATGTCAAAAGACCTTTTAAAAGAAGCAATTGCTGACGCTAAAGCTGTTAGAGAAACTGCAATCGCAAACGCAAAATTAGTATTAGAAGAAACTTTTTCACCAAAAATCAAAGACATGATTTCAGCACATTTGAACGAAATGGATGATGATGATGTAGAAGATTTAGAAGATGATGATCTTGAATTAGATGAAACTACAGAAGTAGCAGAAGATGTTACCGAAGTAAATGAATCTGATGACGAAGATGATGAAAAGGAAGATTCAAAGCCAGCAGAAGACGATGACGATTCTGATTTAGAACTTGAATCTATTATCCGTGAGCTTGAAGAAGCTGAAGATGTAGCCACAGTACATGAATCTGACGTTGAAGATGATGCTGATGAAGAAAGCGATGACGAAGACGATGAATTGGATTTAGATGAAATCCTTCGCGAATTGGCCGAAGATGATTCTGTAGATGAAAGTAATGAAACTGCGACGATGGAAACTGACTTGCAAGAAGCATACGACACAATCAGAACATTGAAAGATACACTTAACGAAGTAAACATTCTAAATGCTAAATTATTGTTCTCTAATAAGTTGTTTAGATTACATAATCTTGATGAAAGTCAAAAGATGAGAATAATCGAAAACTTTGATGACGCTGATACACTTAAAGAAATTAAGTTGGTGTACAAAACACTATCTCAATCGATGTCCAAAGCACCATCAAAGAAAGTTAAAATCGCTGAAGGCCTCGCGTCTAAGCCGATTGCCTCAACAAAACCAAAAGAAATCATTACAGAAAGTAACGATTTTTCAGACCGCATGAAAAAGCTTGCAGGTCTAATCTAAAAAACAGGAGAATTATTCATAATGAATAAGAATATTTCAGAGCTCTTACAAGACTCAAACAAAACGTTTCGCGCTCAACGTGAACAAACACGTGCATACGTTGACAAATGGGCTCAATCGGGTCTATTGGAAGGTATCGATGCTGAATATGAAAAGCATAATACCGCTATTCTATTAGAAAACCAGGCCCGTCAGTTGATGTATGAAGCATCTACTACTAATGCAGGTGAAAGTAACTCTAAAGAAGATTGGAATGGTGTAGCCCTTCCGCTTGTTAGACGTATTTTCGGCCAAATTAGTGCTAAAGAATTCGTTTCGGTTCAACCGATGAACTTGCCTTCAGGTCTAATTTTCTATTTGGATTTCAAATACGGTACTACACAAGACGGTAGTAGATTCACACAAGGTGCTGATATCATGGGTAACACCAGTGCATCATCAACGCCTTCAGGTGGTTTGTATGGAAAAGGTAAAGGTGGTTATTCGCTTAAGGCTGTAACCGCTAGTGCTGTAACCGTTACTACCGCTGCATCTGCATCATGGGATGAAGTTGGGTTTGACGCTGCATTGTCAGCATCAGTAGCCGGTGGACTTATCGCTAAGATTTCACTTCCTCTAAGTGCGCTTAGCACCGATGTAGATGTGAACGCTGTACAACACTTCGTTGTTGTTAGTGGGTCAATCATCGTTGATTCAACAAACTTACCTACTTATAACTTCGTTACTGACGCAAGTGGAAATAGAACATACAACCAAGCTAACGCTGTGTCTGCATCGTTCTTCACTACACAAGCACTCGGTGCCGCTGTTCAAGCAAGTTCGGTAACTGTTACTTATTTCAACGATACTCGTAACGCTTACTCACGTGGCGATTTCGAAGATTCTGATCCAATTCAAGGTCCAACATCTGGTACGAACTTAAACATTCCAGAAATCAACGTTGAACTACGTCAAGAAGCTATCATAGCTAAGACACGTAAGTTGAAAGTTGTTTGGTCACCAGAATTCGCTCAAGACCTTAACGCTTATCACAGTATCGATGCTGAAGCTGAATTAACTTCAATGCTTTCAGAATATGTTGCTATGGAAATTGACTTGGAAATCTTGTCAATGATTGAACAAGCAGCATTGCACATCGACCAATGGTCAGCAGATTTAGGTTTCACTCTAAGTGGTACAGGCGCATCGGCAGCAGCAACTTCGGTTGGGGCAGCAGCGGCTTACACACAACAAACATGGTATCAAACTCTTGGTACTAAAGTACAGAAGATTAGTAACAAGATTTACCAGTCTACCATGAGAGGAAACGCTAACTTTATTGTAGTTTCACCTGAAGTATCAACTATCTTGGAATCTATTCCTGGATATGCAGCTACTACAGATGGTACAGCTACAACATACGCAATGGGTGTTACTAAGGTTGGTTCGTTGGCCAATAGATTCACTGTATACAAGAATCCATATTTCTTAGACAATGTTCTATTAATGGGATTCCGTGGTGCACAATTCTTGGAAACAGGTGCAGTTTATGCTCCATATATTCCATTGATTATGACTCCTCTTGTATATGACCCAACTAACTTTACACCACGTAAAGGGGTTATGACACGTTACGCGAAAAAGGTAGTCCGTCCGGAATTTTTTGGGAAAATATATATCGGTGGCTTAGATACTGTTTAATCCTAACCCGATTAAAATATGAAAATAAAAAGGGAGAACTTCGGTTCTCCTTTTTTTGTACCTAATTTGATATTTATAATAGGGAAATAATATGGCAGCAGGAAACTATACATTCATAATAGAACAAGGTACTACAGTAGACTTTAGAATCGATTACAAAGATTCAACAGGGTCCGCTATTGACCTTACTGACTATGAAGCTAGGATGCAAATCAGAGATTCTAAGAAAGGTTCGAACTTGTACGCAAGTTTATCATCTTCTTTAACTACATGTGGTACGGGATTAAATTTAACCCCTACATCAGCATCAGCAACATTACCTAAAACATCTGGTAGTATAGGTGTATATATATCGGCGTATTCATCCAGTCAATTCACGTTCGATAGAGCATACTATGATATAGAAATATATAGTGGGTCTGGTAATTGTGAATATGTATCCAGAATATTAGAAGGAAAAATAAAACTATCCAAAGAGGTAACGTATTAATGAATGTTTGTAAATGTGGTTGTGGTGGTACTACAAATAGTACCTGGTGTCGGGGTCATTGGCTCCGTGTAAATGATAGGTCCAGTATTATTAAAAAAAGAAATGCATCATCCTATCTTAATGCACAAAAAAATATAACATCGAATACCATTATTCCGGTGAAACGCGGAAAATCGATTAAACAAATAAATTCAATTCTCAAAAAAATTAATAAGGAACTAAGTAAGTGAGTGTATCAATTCCAATTTGGCCAGGTAGTTCATCATTTTATCCAGGAGATACTCCGTTTGGATTATATGATAGTGACACTACGTTTCAATGTGATGCCGAAGCCGTGGCCGTTTGGGCTGCAAAACGTCTTGGATATCCTATAGTAGATATTGAATTACAGGCGTGTTCATTTTATGCTGTCTTCGAGGAAGCTGTAAATGAATATGGTGCTCAAGTCAATCAATTTAATATACGTGAAAACCTATTGAATTTAAAGGGTGCATCAACCGGTTCCAATCTAACTCATAGAAACATAACACCTAACCTGTCACGTATTATAGACATTAGTAAAACTTATGGTAGTGAAGGTGGTTCTGGGGGAGATGTCACGTATAAGAGCGGCTCAATCAACGTGGTGGGTGGTAAACAGACCTATGACCTACAGGCACTTTGGGCCGATGTATCGGAAAGTGGAAATAGAATAGAAGTTAAACGTGTGTTTCATGAAGCATCGCCTGCTATAACACGATTCTTTGACCCATATATGGGCTCCGGCCAAGGAACATCTCAAATGCTATCGGGATTCGGTTGGGGGCAATTTAGTCCCGCAGTTAATTATTTAATGATGCCGATGTATGATGACTTACTAAGAATGCAGTCTATTGAATTTAATGATACAATTAGACGATCTGCTTTTAGTTTCAATATAAAAAATAATCAAGTAACTATATTCCCGCGACCAACAAGTACATCAAATTACGATCTTTGGTTCCATTATATAGTTAACAGTGACCGGTCAAATCCATTCGGACCAACAGGCGGTCAAGGTGAAATATCAGACTATTCGAATGTGCCATATGATAACATGGTATACTCTCAAATAAATGACCCTGGAAAACAATGGATACGTAAGTATACAGTTGCGTTAGTTAAAGAATTATTAGGTAACATAAGAAGTAAGTATAGTTCTATTCCTATTCCAGGGGCTGATGTAACGCTTGACGGTGATACACTTCGTACAGAAGGCGCAACTGAAAAGGAAAATCTTGTAGCTCAATTGAGAGAAGATTTAGAAGCTGCTTCAAGTAGAAATACAATGGAACAGCAAAAAGATATATCTGAATTTCAACAAGATACTTTAGGTCGAATTCCACTTGGTATATACTTAGGATAAAATTATAATGTGTGCAATGTATGGTGGCGAAAGGGATATCTCTCTTTTCAGACATTTAAATAAAGAACTTATCAATAACATCATCGATGTTACTGTAGATGTATTTAAGCTATCCATCACAGATGTACAAGAAAGTCTATATGATGAAGCTATAAATAAAGTATATAAGCAGCCTGTTAGAATACCATGTTTAATTGGTAGAGATGATCAACAATGGAATTCAGATGACTTCGGGTCAGATGTAAACCAATCCATGACATTTGCATTTTTACGTGACACGTTAAAAGATGACGCGGACATTGTTATGGAAATAGGTGATATTATAAAATGGAATGAAAATTTCTGGGAAGTAGGTGGGATTATTGAAAATCAATTTGTGGTAGGAAAGAATCCTGATACTGATCATGTTGGTGGTACATTTGGTGGCAATCATTCAATCATATGTAGTGCTCATTTAACAAGACGTTCAAATCTTTCAATTGAAAGAACAAACACTGGAAATCCAGATAATCTATATTACAGCTAATGGCAAAGAAACCAACTGCAAACAAGTCTAAACAAGAAACGGTAAATAGAGCCAATGTTATTAGAAGAAATGATGACGTTGCAAATATTACCGTAGGACTTTACGAGCATGATGAAGCCGTGAAGTATTATATAGATAATCATATAAAGCCACATGTAGTTGATAGTAATAACGAATCATCAATGGTGCCTGTTATCTATGGCAGCCCAGAAAGATGGAAATCAGTACAAAAAACTACATTCTATAGAGATAAAGAAGGAAAGACACAAGTACCTCTTATCATGTATAAGCGCACATCCATTGAAAAGGATAGAAGTTTATCACGTAATGTAGATGCAAATAATCCTCAAATTCATCAGTACATAACAAACCAACGTTCACCGGTTAATAAGTATGATGACATAGATAGGTTAATTGGTAGAATTCCAGTAAGGGAATTACATAGAGTTGTTGTTCCTGATTATGTAACTTTAACATATGAATTTATTATTTGGACTGATTTCATCGGCCAAATGAATAAAATTATTGAAGCTATAAATTATGCAGAAGGCGCCTTCTGGGGCGACCCAAAACGTTTTATTTTTTCAACAGCAATTGATAATTTTTCAAACACGGTAGAAGTAAATCAAGGTGAAGATAGAGCAATTCGAACTTCATTTTCGTTACAATTACGTGGATATATTATACCTGATAATATACAGAAAGCTGCCACAGAACAAAGTCAAAAGGTATTTACCAGAGCCGTTGTTCATTTTGGTGAAAGTGTAGATGGTAATTTGATTACTCAAAACAACTCATTGCTTACAGTAGGCGGCGGCCAACCAAACGGTACCGGGGTAGGCGGGAATGCAACAATTAATATTAATGGTGTGTTGTATTCACTTGTTCCTGCATCTACAACCGAAGACATACCTGTTATTAATACTGCAGCCGATCCAGTCGGAGAAATAAGCGCGAGTAATGTATTAATCGATGATGTTACATTTTCAGTATTGAATCCAGATTCAAGTGTAATTACTTCATCTCAATTCGTATATAGCTCAAGTTATGAAATTGACATTAACAGTTATTGTTACCCCGCCCAATTATCATTAAGTTTTCCCGATGGAACAACTGATTCATATAGTATTGCTTCATCGGGAAGTCTAGCAGTCAGTATAGACCCTGAACTCGTAATTTCATTGGCTGGAACGGAAACAACATATACATTCATATCACCTGCTTGGTCTGGTTCATATACAGTAACGTCACAAAGTTTAGCAGGTGCCGGCTCAATATCAACTGTTGTAGTTGATGGCAATCCAGCATCTGGTTCATTTATTTCTCAATCTATTGCAGCATCGGTTTCATCTAGTTTTAGTATTTCCGGTTCTGTTACATCGGTTACACTTACATTTTAATCCACTATGAATTTACACAGAATCTTATTTATTAATCAAGGTAGGAAGCCGGCCTCAGCACGTTTGGCAGATATTACGTTCGACATCACGGGCACGGTTACTACCTTAACTTTGGAGTTCTAATGGCGAAGCGATACTACCTTTTTGGGCATGAGGCAGCGCCAGCGTTCACGCCGATACTTGATACGTATCCAGGCGCGAATCTTGCGTATTCAAGTGCAAGAAAACTAAAAAATACAGCTACTTACGCTTATAAACTATCCAATTCTTCTGGCACATTGGATGTAGGATTTATAGGTGAAGATGTGGATGACGTGTTGGCGCAAACATTTTCCAACCTTGACGGCGGGATTACCTATGTTGATATAATTTACGACCAGTCTGGTAATGCTAGGGACGCTGTTTTCTTAGCCGGGAAAAAGCCATATTTCAAAAACGGAGTGTTTTATGATGTTTCCGGGAAGCCTGCCATAAGTGCTGAACTAGGCACTATGTACTATGATTATCCATCTTCTTTTGTTACCAATGCTCTTTTTTGTGCTATAAAACCAGTCGCCCAATCCGCACAGAATTACATATTGTCCGGCGCATTGCTTTCATATGGCTACTCAATTGGCGGTACCTCTGCCGGGAGGTTCCCATTCGTCGCAAAGGGGGCACAAAATTTGTTTTCAATTGACACTGTTGCTAGTAATTCCCCCTACATAGAGACCTTTGTAAACTATGGGCCAACCAATAGCATCTACATAAACAATTCCCAAACAACTAATTCCGATGTCATAAAAGACATCACAATAACTTCTCTTTTTAGGCCACCATCTTCAATTGGCCGTGGGTTCAGGTCTTGTATGGCCGAGATAATTACGTACGAAACAGACCAATTTTCAAACGAGGCCGGGATTAGGGCAAACATCAACAATTACTACACGATTTATTAAAATCAAATCATGGCATTTACATTAGAACAAAGGCGTACACTTTCGCTGGACAAGAAAACCACCGAACGCATCGCGGGCACCATGAAGAACTGATTATAATCAATCTAATTGATATTTATATAAAATAACAAATGTCTTTAATAATACGCGTAAATAATATACCAACCGGTTCAATTAATGTGAATAATACTCCATTCACTACAATAATACCAACCGGGTCAGTTAATATACAAGTAGTAAATGGAACAGGATCATTAGTAGGTGAATTATCAGGGTCTCAATGGCTAGTACCTGACGTACATTATGTTGATATGATTTCATTGGGATCGAATACATCATATGCAACGACAGCATCATTTAGAGATTCATCAACGCTTACAGTTGCAACACAATCAATTGTTAATGGAACTATTGATTCCGGTTCATTATACATTTCAAGTTCAAATGGATTAAGTGAATTTATATCACAAAGTATTTCAGATGGTGATGCAATTCAATTCAATTATACACCAACCGATACAGGTTCGGTATTTAAGGTTCTTTTAAATTTAGAATAATATGGCGAGAATTTATCATTCATGGCATGGGCATGAGGCAACGCCACCTTTTGCGAATGACTATTCATTTTACGAGTCTTCGATTTGGAGAATGACGGGTGCGACTTGTTTAGCAAATGTTGCCCCCGGCGATTCGTGGGCCTTATCAATGTGGATTAAAACATCTGTTGCATTTGCTACTGAATTGCCATTTTTGACAATGGTATCCACGCCGGGTGCCGGTTATTGGCGGCTTCGTTTTGCCCCGACCTATATCTATTTTGACCACCTTGTACAATTTGGCGGCAACCTAAGAAACAGGATAATAACAAGTTATGGGATAAATGACAACACTTGGCACCATGTGGCTGTTATTGCTAATAGCTACACATACGACTTTGCCGATGTTGATTTATATATTGATGGTCTTGCGGTGGGCAGTAAATTCACCCAGATCACGCCCGCATCGCTGCCTTGGTCAGCAACGGGGGATGCTGAGATATTGGCGTCGAGCAAATCAGGGGAGATATATTTAGACGAGTGGGCATTTTTTGACTATGCCCCGGCCATTGCGGACCTATACAATGGCGGCACCCCCGGCAATTTAGACCTACTCCCGACCAGCCCGTTAAACTGGCTGAGGGGCGAAAACAACCTAACAGATTCCGGCACTTTAGCAGACACAATAACCCAGGTTAGTACCAACCCGCCAATCTACTCAACTGACGTACCATAATCTAACATCATGGCATTTACATTAGAACAACGGCGGACACTTTCGCTGGACAAGAAATTTACCGAGAACGTCGCAGGGACAATGAAAAGACCCTATTTATAATCAATTTCACTGATATTTATAATAAAGCAAAACTAAAGTTAATAGATGATAAAATTAAAACAACAATCAGGTGTAACAACGTATTTAAATTACGGATCAAGTAATACATTATATAATCCAGTAAGACCTGGTAATTACGTCAATCGATTATTAAACATAAAACTACATCGACACTTTGTTGATAATCGTAGATATGTTGCAGGAGGTGGCCCTCCTGGATTCAATGTAGATAGTATTAATCAATTTATGCCAGCACGTATGCCTCAGGGCTTTTGGACCGACGAATACCTACAGCTATTAAAAGACGCAGGTGTTGAAAATATATGGTCATTACAAGGTAAGTTTCCGTTTCAAGATACAATAGGTACACCTTCCAAAGTAATGCCAATCAATGAAGCAGATTATCCAGATCAGGGTAATCCTGGTGTATGGTTTGAACTTGGAAAATACGCCGGACAAGTGGCAATTAGATACGCAGATGATTCATCAGCATTTATTGACTCAGCTGATGTATGGCAACATGACCCTAATTCTATTACTAATCTCCATCCAAGTTATTTAAGTAACACACCAAAGGCAGGTATGGGACTAGTTCAAATTATCCAAGTATTAAACGAACCAAACGTAAACCCCGATTGGATAGGTGCAACAAATAGTATTACAGCCGAAGGAACAGCAGCAGCTTATTACGCAGTTTATACTGAAGTTCGTAAGTACTCTCAAACAATTAAGATAGTGACCGGTCCTCCAATTGGAATTAAAAATGATAGGGAATTCCTACGTAGAATGCTAGACCATTTGAAAGTATTATTCGGTGGTAAAGTACCATCCGATGTTTATATTTCGTTCCATTGGTACATGCGAGAACTTAACCAAAATCAAGGGCAAGGTGGTACTGACACAGGCGCTTCTCCTGAATTTGTTGATGCATACGAACTAGGACTATGGGTAAATGACCTCTGCCATGAATTTGATATTGCAGGTTGGTATTGTACTGAAACCGGCTGGTCATCATCGCCCAATATAGATACAAGTAAAAATGCAGCTCCTATACAGGAAGGATTCACACAATTGGAATCTCATGGTGTATTAATGACGCGATTAGTATTAATGTGGAGTTCATTGGATAAGCATATGGCTACTACGTTTTGGCATTGTAAGGATGCATATGATTCGGGTGCATATTTTAACGGCGGATTGTTATATAAGGATGCTGAATCAACACGTAAGCCATCACTTAGAATATATGAAGACTTTATTTCAAGTTGGGGTGAATATGACGTTACAGGATACTATCCAAATTCATTAACTAATGAATATTATGCTACGTTACTTGGACCTACCGGCGATTTTATTACGTTGGGTTGGAGCGATAAAGATAATTCTGGAGAACTTACACCAGACCCAACCATTGTATCTACAGTCATTTTGCCTGACCCAGTACCGACAGGTAGCCTACCTCCAACAGGAAGTGAAAAACCTACTATTGAAGTTGATTTCACATCATTGAAATCTATTACATTTGAAACTGAAACTGAAAATATTAGATTCGTAATATCAGGCTCAGTCGTTTAATAGTTTCCGTATGAATACTATAGTTACTACGCTATATTTTGTGTAGTTAATTAATATAAATTGATATTTATATGTAAATCAATATATTGGGATACCTACGCATAAATGTCTAATAGTGTAAATGTAAATACTACAAGTAATATAGTGACCGTAATAAACGGTTTAGATACTGTTATTACGGTAGTTGAACTTGGACCGCAGGGACCAACAGGACCGCAAGGGCCATCCGGATCCGCATCAGGAGTTATAACTGGGTCATTATTAGTTACTGCCTCTGCCGCCAGTAACGTAATCACTTTTACGAAAGGTAACGCAACTACATTTGATATTACAGTTGATACGGGATCGGCTGCTACAATAGATACTGGTTCCTTTGTTACTAATTCGCAGACATCATCAATGTCTGTATTGTCGGCATCATATGCTCCTGATGATTATGATTGGAATGATGATGGCACGTTTTTAACTGCATCACGTAATGTTATACTTCAGGGTTCATTTTCGGCATCTAGTTTTTTATTCGGTAGTCTATCGGATTCAACCGATAAATCTAAAATTGTAACCTACGGAGATTTCGGTAGATTGAACTATATGGATTCGGGAAGTATTTTATTCTCCGATCAATCATCGTCAATGACGGTGTTATCAGCCTCACACGCAGTAACAGCATCTTATGCTTTAAGTGGCGGATCAGGAGCAACATTCCCATATACAGGAAGTGCGATAATAAGCGGTTCATTAACTGTAACAGGAAGTGTATCTGTAGCAGGTGATGTACAAATTAATGATGGATATAAATACAAAACTTTTTATGCCTCAGAATTATATGGTGATGGTGCAACATTTTATGTAAATGCTAATACCCCAGGACAAGAAACAATAATAAGTGTTAATGCATTAGATGATATTCAACTAAAAGCAAAGACAATAATATTAAGTGGTTCGACTACAGTTGTAATCGATGGGCCTGCGTTGATACCATTATATACAAACATTAGTGATTTAGGCCATACGGCCGCAATATGGAATACAGTATATGGAACTACATTTAGTGGGTCTGTATTTAGTGGGTCACATGTGGGTGATGGTTCTGGTTTAACTGGAATAGCTTCCGCATCATACAGTGACACAGCCGTTACAGCATCTTATATTCTAAATGCAGTTACAGCATCATACGTATTAAACGCCGTTTCAGCATCATATGCTCCATCCGCCGGCGGTGGTTCAGATACAGATTGGTATCAGTCAGGTTCGTACTTAACAGCATCAGCTGATATTGACATAACAGGTTCAATATATTTATCAGGGTCAGTTGTATCACATTCAATACTAACGCTTGAAGGATCAGGGTCAGCTAATCCAGTATTCTTGGTTAAGGGTACATCCGGCGAATTATTCAGTATCACAGACAGTTTAACGGGTTCTCTATTCTCAGTAAATAATGAATATGGTTTACCGATATTAGAAGTTGATTCGAATGACGAAACATATATTGGAACATATAATGCACGTTCATTATATACGACAGCATTAATATCATCAACTACATCGTCTGTTACGGAATCAGTATTTTCAATTAGTACATCTTCATATGAAGGAGCATTCTTCGATTATACAGTATCGTCGGCATCTAACGCACGTGCCGGAAATATAACAGCAATATGGAATAATGGCACCGCGTCATTCAATGAAGTAACTACAGCTGATATTGGCGTTACATCTAATGTATTTTTATCGGCTGAAATTTCTGCATCTCAACTTCACTTATTAAGTAAGACAGATACAGATAGTTGGAAAATCAAAACAATCGTAAGGTCAATATAATGTCCGGAGTAATTGGCATACGAGACATACCACCCAGAAATGGTCTGATGTTATATTATGATTATGGTAATCCACGATGCTATCCCGGCACCGGCACAGATGTTTTTGATTTATCGGTTAATGGCAATCATGGCGAAATAATGCTTAATGGACTAATATCTACCGACTTTGGCGGAGTGTTTAGGATGCCCGGTGTAGACGACAAAATCACTACACCGTATCACGCAACCTTGCACCCAACGACAGGTATGACTGTTGTGTTTTTTGTTAAGAGTCCATTTACAAACGTAAACGTTGGCGGGGTAGGTGTACTGGGAGGCGGCGGAAATCGAGGGTGGGCGCTGGGTAATTCATTAACTGACGCTGCCCGGTTCTACGTTGCCGAAACCGTATCAACGCTCAGAAATTCCGGCGTCGCCACATTTGACGTGTCCGACCGCTGGGTGATGATGTCAGGCAGATACGACCCTTCAAATTATATCGACTATGGCGTAAACGCCGTACAAGTGTCTGTAAACACTACGAGCGCTCCCGCTAATACGATCGACAATGGTAACGACTTCCAAGTTGGCGAACGCGGGCAAAACGCCGGAGAAATTGATGGTGACATTGGCCCCACGCTTATTTATAATCGTCCAATCACAGACTCAGAACTAACACGAATTTTTAACATATTTAAGCACCGCTTCGGAATTTAATAAAAGAAAACAGTTTATGGCATTTACATTCGGACCAAGATTATCATCAGTATTTACAAATAACTATGCAGCCGTATCTAATGGTTCACAACAAATACGACCTCCCATTGGATGGTCTGGTTTCAATGATAATACCCCATTCGCAACTAGTTTTTGGTTAAAAATACCAGTTGGTTCAGCTACATCTGGATTTATAGCTAACATCGGTGCACCGGCAGCCATTCCAAGAATAGGATTTACTTCAAATGTAGCTTCAAATTTTGGGTCTTATATACAAGTAACAACATCAACTGGAATATCAACAATTAGAACTAGAGATAATTCACATAGGGACGGTAATTGGCACCATCATTTATGGTGTTACGATGGGACAGGTGATTTAGGCGTTTTTGGTAAGTGGACGCTCTATCAAGACGGGGCTTTGTTGGCATTCGTCGGCCCAGATAGTAATGGTTCAGGGACAAGTAATGAAATTTTAACGGGGGGCTCTGTATTAAGTTCTAATAACACGGGATATTATATCGACGAATTTGCAATATTTAATTCCAACCCATCTGCTGAAGTGATATATAATGGTGGGTTACCAGGTGATCTTACTTCATTATCACCTTTAAATTGGTGGCGCCTTGAAAACGATTCTATTGATTCAGGAATAAGAGCCGAAATTTCTATATTAACAGCATTATCTACATTTACTACAGATATACCATCATAAACGGATAATACAATGACAACAATAGGCGGACCAAGAATATCACAAGCTCAAACCCAAGTAAGATTAAGTCAGCAATCAGGTGTAACAACGTATTTAAATTATGGGTCAGGTAATGAATTGTATGATCCACGTGATACATCAAATTATGTTAATCGATTATTAAATATAAAACTACATAGACATTTCGTAGATAATCGCAGATATGTAGCAGGCGGCGGAACCGCTGCTTCCAATTCGGCTAGCGCTAACATATTCATACCACAAAGAATGCCTCAAGGCTACTTTACCGATGAGTATTTACAGATGTTAACTGATAATGGTGTTGAAACAATGTGGTCATTACAGGGTAAATTTCCATTTCAAGACACGATTGGTTCCCCAACAAAAGTAATGCCTATTAACGAAGCAGATTATAGTGTAATTTATTAGTTTGTCGATGATATTTATATAAGATAACAACTAAAAAGGATGATGATTATGGGCTTTTGGAAACACTTTATGAATTGGTGGAATAGTAATAACACACCTGTAGATCCACCTGTGGAACCACCTGTGGAACCACCTGTGGAACCACCTGTGGAACCACCAGTATCACTCGATGTATTTTATCACGGTGTATGCGCCCAAGGTTCATTTAGAAGTAAAGTACACAAAACAAAAAACGCTACAACTATAGCAACACGTATTGCCAATTCACTAAGTTTAATGAATGTCAAAAGTGTTAGAATTCCATCTGGAACGCCAACTGTAGGATATTGGATTACAGGTGAAGGTTACGGTGAAAGTAAGTACGCTGGCTTTAAGGGCGTAGATAATCCTCCCGTTCCCGCCGGCGAACCAAATTATTTTAAAATCTGTATTGAAGCAGCTAAGCAAGCGGGATGTGGTGTTTGGTTAACCATACATGTACATATGGATAAGGATGACATTAAAGAAGTCATTGATTACGTAATGGAAAACGATGTTGAAATTCATGGCGTTGGTATCAGTAATGAACCGTATGCACCTGAAATGTATCAAGCCGATCTTCCATCAGAAGAAATCCCAGCGTACCCACAAAAAATTCAATGGCTACGAGAATTAGGATTTGAAGGATACATTGGTGTACCTACATTAGTTGGTCTTGGCCGTTCCGGCCGTGAAGCTCGCGCCAAAGAATATAATGATTTATTGATTGCAGCAATCCCTGTTAGTAGGTTCAATGACCCAGCTGAAAAGTTGTGTTTAGAAATCCACCCATATTTCGCACCAGATAATTTTGATACGTATACACCAGTACAATACATGGATTGGTTCATGTCGCAGTTAGATTCTATTTACACAAGTAATGTAAAAGTATCGATTACTGAATGGGCTAAGAAAAATCAACATCAATTTGATGCACAAACGACAGGCCGTGTTATAAATGATTACTTAGATTATTTCCAAAACACGCTGGGTGATCGTGTAGTCGGTGCATATTATCAATCTCTTGGTGGCCAACCCACTCAAGGGTTGTATGATTACGAAAACGATGAATTAACAGCACAAGGTAATGCATTTAAGATATTGTCAGATGCAGTAACAACGTAACGGATAACTATGGGTGATTTTGTACTACGTAGTGGTAGCTTTTCCGGTTCATTTAAGGGTGATGGTTCTCAGTTAACCGGAACTGGAGGTGGAGGCGGGTCTGGTATATTTATTCAGACAGGTTCATTTTATGCTACTACCAACGAAATACAAATAACAGGTTCAGTAAACGTATCCAATGGTATTACAGGTTCATTTGATTGGAATGGGTTAGATTCAATCCCCGCCGGAATACTTTCTAGCTCTGAACAAATAGCATCTGAAATAACCGGTGCATTTAACGCAGATTCATCTTCATTTAGTATACGGATTTCTACTAATGAAACTAATGTTACAACATTAAATAGTGCGGGATTAATTTCAAGTTCAGTACAATTTAATGCAATAACAGCACCATTCACTGGTTCATTTACGGGTTCATTTACTGGTGATGGATCCGGTTTAACAAGCGTTGAATCATCATCATATGCAGAATCATCATCATATGCAGACACGGGATCATATATAGAATCAGCGTCATATGCAGAATCATCTTCATACACAATATCTGCTTCATGGGCACCCACTGGGTCAAATATATCCATATTTTTACCAACGGGATCAAATTACGCTACAACAAATAATTTAGAACTATCCGGTTCATTTACGGTAAGCGGATCAACCGGATTTACTAATATAGGTCCCAGTATATTAACGGGCCCAGCACATGTTACAGGCTCAGTTAATATTACAGGTTCACATGATGTAACGGGTGACGGCTCTGATATTTTACGCGTTCGTAATAGTGACGGTGATACATTATTCAGAGTCCAAGATACAGTAGGTGGTGTATTACTTGATGTTCAAACCACAACGGGCCAAACATTATTTAGTGTTGGTAATACCAATACATTTGTTAGTAAATCATTGATAGTTGATGGTGTTATATCATGCAGTGCGTATATATCTACTAGTGCAAATGTGGTGGCCCATTCATTCACAGGATCAAATGAAATATCAGCCGTATATGATTTATTTGGTGTAACGCGGTCGCTATCAGAAGGCGCGAATCATGTAATCAAATGGGATAATGCGTTACAAAAATATACAAATGGACCGTTAGTTATATTTAGTGGGTTCAACGTGTCATCATCAGATCCTGTGGGTCTCGTAGGTTTTGATTCACTAGCACTTACTAATGATGACACTATAAACTTTATTGGTGCCAGCGGCAGCAAAAATGGTAGTGTGTTGGATATTCAATTCGACACCGGCCTCGATCGTATCGATAGTCAACGTATACAAGCAAATAGAACTATTAGATATATGAGTGGGTCGATCCACCCACCCGATGAAAATACAACTGGAAATATTGTACTGACTAATTTTTCCCCTGAAACCCATGTGGCAAGCGGTAGTGTAAATTATAAATTACCGTCGCCATCGGCCGCAACAAACGGCCGCCGGTATACATTTTATCAATTACTAGCTGGAGAAAAATTAGAAATAACTGCATCTTCAAATGTAGGATTAATGGACACAACAGGTCCGTTTAAAGTTGATGTAATTTTATCATCAGGCAACGCGGCCAATTATTTAATTTCGAGTCAAAGTTTAAATATATTTTAATGTATGGCTGAATTTACGACTAATGTAGTATCTAAAGGTATATTTGAACCAGATACATACGTAATAGGAAATAATACAGGTCAATTAGATACGGTAGTAGCCCTACTTAACAGCGGCAGTATCCAGAGAATATTCTACACGGCCACAGCTAGTGATGAATTTCCTACGTCATCTACTTGGAGCGCGTCGAATTATGCTACTATTAATTCCGATATAGAGGCTACTGCTGTAGGGGATAGACAAGCTAAGTTCTTGGAATTCATTAATGATGTTACTGGAAGTAGAGGATATAGCGGACTAACTAGAACTAATGCAAAGGGATACGCCCAGCTTTTATATATGGACGTATACCCAGCATATGGGTTTTCACCATTACAATCAACTAATTCAACATCAAGCTTTGGCGATCCCACCGTCGCCGCGCCGATATTACTTTATTTCCACGGCGGAGGCTTTGACGTAGGGTATTCTAATTTCGAGGCCACTCCAGATGAAACCATTAATCAGTTTCGCCGGGCCGGAATCCATTGTATAACGGTGGAATATAGACGGGGATGGACCGCAGTTACTGGGTCTTTATTTAATCTTACAGATGTACAATCACCGGAAAGATTATTGGGTGTAACGTCGACTCTTATGGGGTATAGTCTTACCGACCAAAATACAACGCCGCCGTCATTTAGTATTGATAATGGAACTGAATTTTTACAAACTGCGTTGGGAACATCTGGTATGGCAACGATAGACGCCATCGATGCATGGGATTGGGTTGATGATAATATTCAAACAGTATTACCAAACGCAATTAAAAAATACATTATACAGGGTAATTCAGCAGGCGGCGCCCAGACCGCACAACTTACATTTGCAAATGATTTAGGTAATAATAAATTAAATCGCTTGGAAAAAAAGGTAATTGGGTCCATAGAATCATTTGGATCATATACTGCATCCGTGGAAATGGACACTATAATACGTAATCGTGAAATACCATATCCAGTAATTATGCAAAGCGCTGGAGCAGACAAGCTCGTACCATTTAGAGATAACCATTTATTTTATCAGACAAACGCGCCTGTTGCCAAAGGAACATACGATCAATATGCCACTTTAAGTGAGAGTAATAAAAATGTCTATTGGTATAATACACCACTTGGCGGCCACGGCTATGATAATTGGGACGTAACTTTTAATTTACTCGGTACTGATGATTTACGTGAAGTAGAATATGTGAACTTTGCATTAAATATAATTAATAAAAGTATTGGCGGCGAAACCCTACCACCGTCTCATTGGGTTACTAGGGTTGATACAACATTGGTTCTATTAAGTTCATCGTTACAATACCCCGGACCTGGATACTATACCAGTTTAACAGAAGATAGCGATATATTTTCATTGTATAATACAGCGTCTATGTTTTATGATATACCATTTACCAAAGGAATATCAACTCCCTGGTTTTACACAAGTTCTACCGTGGAAGGTACGTTTGAAACACAAAGTGTATCTTTGGTTTTAAGTAATTCTACTGGGCTTGCTATTGAATATGTAATGTCTGAATCAGCACGTAGGCATCAAATAGCATCTAATGCCATTGGCCAAAAAATACTTCAAACTAATAACGAATCATTTCCAAGTAACTATACGGACTATTCGTTACATCACTATGGCGATATAAATGGAACGGCAGTAAGTAAGGACTTTCATACATACGCTGAAATGTCAACATCAATTGCATCAGCATCCACCGCCATAACACCCACAGATCCATTTCTGTGATATTTAATAATAATGATTCCTATAGTTATAGCTGTAGTAATTGTAATTGTAATTATGATAATAATAAACAGTAAAACCGACATAAGTGGCGTTACCATCACTAATATATCAGATTTTATAACATTAGAGCAGGGTACATTAGAATCTGAATATCTTCCGGTATCATTTGCATACGCAGGGTACCCGGGTAACTATGATAATGCAAGCGTAATTGCCACATTCGCATCCACCAGCGGCCAACAAGCGGAAGTATATACACATCCATTTTATTATGAAAATGATGGTGAAACATATACGGCCAATACTAGATTTCCAGATGGAATATATAATGTAACGGTAGCAATAGATACTGAAATTCCAACTGTACAAAATGATGTAATTGAGTATAGCTCTAGTTGGTTAATGACTGATTTCATTAGGGACCATCCCACTGAACCTCAATTAGCATTAAAAGGTGGCCAAGCATTTTATCCCGCTGGATTTAATGCCCAATACGGTACAACGTTATATACGCCCGGTGATCCAGAATACGTTTCGGGTTCCGCCAACTTTGACCCCGCAGACTATACCGTACTTATAGATTCAATGTCAAATTATCCCGATGAGTGGAACTATCTTAGATTTAACTTTAGTAATGATTTACATTTATTGGATAATCAGGATACAAATGGTATACCAGGAACTATAAGTAGATTCGCGGCCAATGCCATAAATGATATAAATGTTGCATGTGATGCGGCGGGAATTGGAACATGGAATGTATTTTTTCATAGAGGTGGCCTAAATCAAATGTTACTATTATGGGATGATGCACCCAGCGCGTTTTCCGATCAGGTAACAGCATCATGGAATTCAGAATGGTCATCGTCAATATGGTATGAAGATAACAACGGTCCATTAAATCACCCCCGAGATTTAACTACTACTGATACCGCAACCGATTATTTTAAAAATTCACTACGATATTCAATAGCTCGGTGGGGATATCGTACTGGATGGATGATTCGTGAATTATGTGCTGAAGTTTATTTATTCGGCCACAATTATGATACAACATTACCAACCGGCAAAGCGGATTTGGAATCATGGTATGAGGGTATGAAAACATACATGGAATCTATCGACCCATATGGTCAGTGGATAGCCACAGGCGATGGTGGAACAGGCACCGAACAACACACAGGTGCTAATATGGATGTTAGGTGTTCACATCTACACCACAATCCTCCAGTTAAACCCAAGATTATCAGTATAAGCGCAGATTCAGAAAACTTATATGCTGTATACAATCACTATACCCATCCAAATTCTGATTATATTGACCTTACAACTGCTAAATATATTAATGGTTCGATGGGAAATGGTCAGTGGATAGCAGCTAATATAGAATCCGATAAGACTTCGGAATTATTTGGTATTACCAGAGCATTACATGATAAACATGCATATTGGGAAAACGCATTTTCTGGAGCATGTGGCGTCGGATGTTCATGGGATATTAATAATCATTTAGCTACGGTTAATACACCAGCCATGAATTACGCATCTATTAGATTTGCTAAATCCGCTAGTTTTCATGAAGAAACACACAGTGCAATAAATAACTTAACAACGGATACTGGGTATTATGCGATGGCTATGCAAAATGAAAACAAGACCGCCGCGTATATATTTGATATACAAAGTGGTAGTGCCGACATTTCTTCATCATATTATTTAACAGCGTCTGCTGAATGTCCTGCTCGAACGGGTGTATCAGTATCTATTCCAGTATCTTTTACCGGTGGATTTGATGCAAGGCCATTTGATTGCGATACTTCAATTGAAGATACTGTAATAACCGGTACAGTTTCATCTAATACTGCTAGTGTTACGCTACCCTCATTTAACAGAGCTATAGCATTAATAGTTCAACCGACATAATGATACTTATATATAGAATTTTAAAATAAAAAAAATAAAAATGAAGTTAACACAGGAAGAATTAGCCACAGTAACAGAAATACGCGAACGATATAATGTCATTTCGTATGAACTTGGTAAAATATCAATAGATCGTATTGAACTAGATAGAAAACAAAATACACTAACTATTGATTTAAATAAACTTAGACAAGATGAAACCAATGCAGCTCAAGTACTAACTGATAAGTATGGCTCAGGTACTATTGACATTGATAGTGGGGAATTTATATCAAGTTGATATTATAGTGGTAGTGGTTTGTAGAATAGTTATATATTTATATAGTGAATAGTACTCTAATTAGAGGAACAAACAACATAACGGAGATTATAAATGGCAGAAAAAATAGTTAGTCCTGGTGTATTTACTAGAGAGAATGATTTATCTTTTATACCACAGGGTGTTTCGGAAATAGGTGCTGCTATAGTTGGCCCTACCGTAAAAGGTCCAGCAATGATACCAATCACAGTTAATTCGTTTTCCGAATATGCTGCAAAATTTGGTACTACGTTTCAAAGTGGTAGTAAATACTACGAATATTTTACCAGCTTAACCGCTGATTACTATCTACGTAACTCCGGTGCATTAACTGTTGTTAGAATTCTAAGCGGAAGTTATACACCAGCAACAGCCAGTGTGTATTATGGAACGCCTTCATCAACCGCATCGTTTAAATTGACAACATTTGGCGATGGCGCGATTATGAATTCCGCCGGAACCATTGGTACTAATGAAGCATTGGCTAATGGTACTGAAAATAATTTACGATACGAAGTATCAAACGTAAATAATGAAACAGGTACATTTACCCTGTCTGTTAGACGTGGCGATGATACTGAAAATAGAAAGATATATTTAGAACAATTTAATAATATATCACTTGACCCGAATTCAACCAATTATATAGCACGTGCTATAGGTGATCAATATTACACATTAATGGATGCATCTACAAGTGATCCATTTATTCAGTTAACAGGCGATTATCCACCTATTTCAAATTATGTTCGTGTATCGGCTGTGGTTGATACTGTGGATTATTTGGATACTAATGGTAACGTCCGCGTCCCTGCCGCGTCCGCTTCGCTTCCAACTGCCGGTTCGGGGTCAGATGGTGGAGCTATGTCCGCCGGATCAGATGGTGAAGTAACTCACCCACAGCAATTCTTTTCTGCTTCATATGCAACCAACGTCCAAGGATATGACCCAAATACCGCATATGCTCCTGCAATTCGATTACTAAAGAATTCAGATGAATATGATATTAACTTGATGGTTGCACCTGGTGTTACCCTTCAAGACCACGGTACTACCGTTTCATTAATGCAAACAGTAGCAGAAGAACGGGGTGACCTTTTCCTTGTAATTGACCCTGTAGCACATGGTCAAACTACATTGGCCACAGTTACGTCACAGGCAAATAACTTAATTTCATCATACGCAGCTACATACTGGCCTTGGGTTAAGATGTCTGCGCCTAGAATTAATAAAAACGTTTGGGTTCCACCTTCGGTTGTTATGCCAGGTGTATTATCATATAATGATTCAGTTTCTGCCGAATGGTTTGCCCCCGCTGGTTTAACTCGTGGTGGTATTGACGTTGCTGTAGAAGCAGAACGTAAGTTGACTAAAGCTAACCGTGATACGTTGTATGATGGTAGAATTAATCCAATTGCAACATTCCCAGGACAAGGAATTACAGTATTCGGTCAAAAGACACTTCAAAAGAAAGCTACATCACTTGACCGTGTTAATGTACGTAGATTGTTAATTAACCTTAAGAAGTTTATTGCATCTACATCACGTTTCTTAGTATTCGAAAATAACACATCGGCTCTTAGAAATAGATTCTTGGCAACTGTTAATCCATATATGGAATCAGTACAACAAGGTCAGGGCCTTTATGCATTCCGTGTTATAATGGACGAAACCAACAATACTCCTGATGTAATTGATCGTAATATACTTAAAGGTGATATTTACATCCAACCAGCACGTGCAGCAGAATTTATTATCATTGATTTTTCGATATTGCCGACAGGTGCTCAATTTGGCGATTAAAAAGTATGAACGGAATTATAGCAATAAGTAAAGAAAAATCTAATCGTGGTACTCCAAAACGAGTTAAAAAAATATGTGAATGGACTAATATAGAATTTTGGATAGATTGGAAATATAGACACCAGCGATTTAAAGATATTAAAACAATGCATGATTGGAGATCGGCGACAGCGCATGAAATTGTAAATTGTTTGAATTGCGGAACTTCGTTCGAACGATATAAAAATTGGAAACATCGTAGTTCCGGGAAACCAGCCCAGTATTGTTCAAATTACTGCAGTGTTTCATCAATTGAAAAAAGAAAGAAATTACAAGTCTGGGCTAACAGTGAAAAAAATCATTGGAATACTAAAAATGCCAAGATAAAGTTAGACGGACCAAATTGAAAAGATATGGGGATGAGAATTACAATAATCCAGAATTGAATAAAAAAACAATGATGGAAAAGTATGGTGTTCCATATGCAGTATATTTACCACACGTACAATCGAACGGAAAATCAATTTCAAATGGACAGCGACAGCTATATGAAATAGTTAAACAAAAATATAGTGATGCTAAACTTGAATGTTTCTTAAAAGATGTTGCCATATCAGTAGATATATTTATACCAAGTGAAAATAAAGTTATAGAATATTTTGGTGATTATTGGCACTGTAATCCAATAAAGTATGATAAAGATTATTACCACACACAAATTCACAAGATAGCTGAAGATATATGGAAATCTGACTTAGATAGAATTGAATTGTTAAAATCTAATGGATATGTTGTTGGCATAATATGGGAATCCGATTTTAATAAAGATAAATCTAAAATTAATGATACTTATATACAGTAATTAAAACAAAGGAATAAGAATAATGCCAGAACTAATTGATCCTAATGAGCTAATGTTCCGTACATTTCAGCCAAAACAGAATCATAGATTTATTATGTATGTTGATGGAATCCCATCGTTTATGATCAAAGGTGCGGCAAGACCAAACTTTACTACTAACAAAGTAACATTAGATCATATAAATACAAAACGACATGTAACTGGTAAGACTGAATGGCAGGATATCGAATTGACATTGTATGATCCAATTGTACCATCTGGTGCACAAGCGGTAATGGAATGGATGAGGTTACATTATGAATCAGTAACAGGCCGTGCAGGCTACGCTGACTTCTATAAAAAGGATATTACTATTAACGTCTTAGGACCACTTGGTGATAAGGTAGAAGAATGGACACTTAAAGGAGCATTTATATTGAATATGACTCCTTCTGCTATGGATTGGGCTGAAGACGCATTTTCAACAATTACTCTTTCGCTCTCCTATGATTTTGCAATTTTACAATTCTAATTAAACGAAAATAAGTTATGTCAACAGAATTATCAAATGATGCGCTAAAAGCGCAAGTCGCTGCCCAGTATACCAAAACAGAATTAAAGTTTCCTACTGAAATAATCGATTTACCGTCAAAAGGCCTCCTATATCCAGAAGGCCATCCTTTACGATCGGGTATGGTCGAAATGAAATATATGACTGCCCGTGAGGAAGATATACTTTCAACACCGTCATTAATAAAAAAAGGAATAGTTTTAGACAAATTATTCGAATCATTGATAATTAGTAACGGTGAAGGTGTATCGTTTAATTATAGAGATTTGGTTTTAGGTGATAAGAACGCGATAATGGTTGCATCCCGAGTACTTGGATATGGTAAGTTATACGGCGTTTCAATTATTATTCCTAAGTTAGATGACCCGCATGAAGTTGAAATAGACCTCACCACATTAAAAGATAAAGAATTTGATGAAGATTTGTTTACAGAGCATGGTAATAACGTACCATTTCTATTACCGAATTCTAATAAGCAAATTACATTTAAGATATTAGATGGTCATGCCGAAGCAGCTATAAAGAGTGACTTAACGCGGCAGGCTAAAAAGAATACATCTGGAATAGAAAGAACCAACTCCACTAGAATGAAGCACATAATAACTTCTGTAGATGGCGATGATTCCCGTTCGACTATTAATGATTTTGTAGATACGTATTTACTTTCAAGTGATTCTATATTACTAAAGGAATATATACAAAAAATCCAACCTGATGTAGATTTGAGGATAAAAGTAGAAATAGAAGATGAGGAAATATCAGAATTCTTTGATATACCCATCGGCATTGACTTTTTTTGGCCAGGGGCTTGAATACAGGCCCATTCTGCACCAACAAATATTTGGTCTGATATTCCACGGTAAGGGTGGTTTTACTTGGCAAGATGTGTATAATATGCCCATTTGGCTAAGGAAGTTTTATATTACTCAGTCTGTAGAATTCTATGAGGAAGTGAATTCCAGCACTGAAGATGGTCAATCTATAGCAATGGATGATTCTGTTAAATCATTACTTAATACACAGCAGTAATAGAATTCACCTGCCGTGATATTTATATCAAAGGAATTACTATGAATAGCTTGATTACCAGATTTATATTTTCGCTAGTAGATATTAACCCATCTAAGTTAGCTAAGAAATTTGATGCGCAAGATAGTGAATTACAGTCCGAAATTGCTGATTTGAAGCGTGAGGTAGACGCTCTTGTTCAAAGTACGGACGAATTTTTAAAAAAATATAAAGAAGACTTAAAGAACGCTGGTAAGTAATACGGACTGAATAGATGCCATCAAAAAATCCAATAAATGACCTGTCGGCCATTCAATCTCAAATTGAGCAGCTTCAAACTTTACTGACAAAAGTTCAGAATAATGGTGTTGAAACTGAAGGCCAGCTTAATGCTCTTATAAAAAAAGAAACTGAACTATTAAAGGAAAAGCTAAAGTTACAATCTAAAGCAGTAGATTTGGCCGCAAAAGCTAAAGATATGTTTACAGACCAGGCTAAGATATTCAATGGTCCGCTACTTAAGGGAGCACAGAAACTTGATGCCCAATTACGTAGATTACCAATGGGTGATAAGCTTGCCGACTTGTTACAGATAGAAAAGGGCATAGGCCGTATGACGCAAGCATTGGGTGACGCGTATGTGAAAAATAAAATGGCTGGTCTAAGTTCATTTAAGGCTATTATGAATGCTGGTAAAATGGCATTTGCTATGATAACTAGGGCAATTGCAGCAACAGGCATCGGATTATTGGTATTGGCAGCCGCTGCCCTACTTAAATTGTTCGCGGCAAATGAAAAGAAAGTTCAACGAATTAGAATGGAATTCGGTGTGACGGAAAAATCCGCCAGAGGATTAAACCTAATGCTATCGAAGAACGGTAAGCTACGTGACCAACAACTGGGAACGTTAACTGCAATGTCAAGTGAACTTGGGTTTATGCCCAAAGTGACTAAGTACATGGTTGCTGACGTAACAAAGTTGACTCGTCAATTCAAATTAAGTAATGATGAAGCCGGGCAATTACTTGCATATACACTAGCTACAGGTCAAAACGTCAGTGAATTTAATTCTCAATTGGAATCTGTACTTGATGCTGAAAATAAAAGAAATACCATTCAAGTAGATGCACGCTCGGTAACTAAGGATTTAGTCAAATTATCAGCGGGTGTAAGGATGCAATATAAGGGCCAAACTGCCGAATTGATTAAGCAAGTGGCAATAACAAAACGTATTGGTATTAACTTCGAACGTGCCAGATCAGTTGCTCTTGGATTCTTGGACATAGGTTCATCATTAGAATCGCAATTTACGCTAGAAGCACTTACGGGCCAATCATTCAACTTAGATAAAACCAGAGCATTGGCTTTAAATGACCCTGCTAAAGCTGTTCAATCGGTTATAGATCAGTTTGGCCCGTTCCTACGAAATGCGAATCTACTTGAACAGGAAGCATTCGCATCCGCAGCTGGACTATCGTTTGATGAACTGTCTAAGGCTGTTGAAATGCAAGAAATAGCAGCTTCGCATGGGTCTGAAGCCGTAGCAGCTAAGTTAGAAGAACTTAGAACTCCACAAGAAAAAATTCAAGATGCAGTTATTGGTATACAAGACGCAATATTGAAAAAGATAGTACCAGCGCTTGATCGTATGGCACGAAGTCGATTATTTGGAGGTAAAGGTAGAAATAGTGTAGCAGCTGAAGCTACAGAAGTAGATGACTTCATTTTACGTCCTGGAAAACCACCGATTAAATTCAATAAAGATGACTTGTTAATCGGCGGCACAAGTCTGTCAGGTAACAGTGGTGAAACAAACGCATTACTAAAAGAACTTATTGTAGCTGTACGTCAATCAGGTACTATTACATTGGACAGAGACAAAGTAAACGAAAGCTTGTCGATACGAAGTGTACCCGAAGGATTATCATAATGCCAATAAAACTAAAACAAAATCTAAAAGAATATTATGATTCATACGTGAAGCGTAATCCAACTAATATTGTACCAGGAACGGTAAACAATATAGCTGATATATACGCAACAGGGTTTACACGTAATATGACTACTAGCCAATTTCTATCGGCTAATAAGGGTGTTCAACTGACAACAACAGGGAAGAACATAACCATTACATCGGATGTATCACATAAAAATTATTCGGATGGCAGGGAAATAAAAACATTTAAAAAGAATCTATTCAGTACTAATAATAGATATGGAACAGTTGTATCCACCACAGATATATCAACCAGCCCACTAACAAAATATGCAATAACACAGAATTCTAAATCGCCGTTATTAAGGCAATACAGTAAATTTAATTTACGGAATGATTCACCTGGAAGTTTGGAACCATTTATATTAAGGGGTATTCAAAGATCAGGTAAATCACAGGAACCGCAACGATGGGGAATAGGTGGTTCTGGTATTGGCGCTATCGATGAACGAGCAGCTCTCGATGTAGTTAGACTTTCAAAATTTGCATTAACACCGAATGGAATTAAGTTTGGTATTAATAAAGCTATATTACAATTATACAAAGAAACAAGACCATATGATAAAGGCGCTACGTTAAAATCTAAGCCACCGTTTTTCGAAGTTAAGAAAGCAGGGAGGGACTTTAGATTACCACCGCCTGTTGGATATAATAATAAAAAGCTATCCGATTTAATACCAGCCATCCCAGGGGTAGGAATATTGGATACTAGAAAAACTGATTCGTATGCCACATCAAATACAATTAAAGAATTTTTTGGAATTAAGAAGCAAACTGATATTGATGGCATATATGTGGATGAAGATCTATACCAAAACACCCTAAATAACAGTGATTTAATTCCCATTGGATTCGATAGGTTAGGAGGAAACAAATCAGTATTCAGAGGAACAATATCAGGAATAGCAGATTCATTTAGTCCGTCTTGGGAATCTTATCAATATCTAGGCCGCCCTGATAAGGTATATAACTATACTGGCATGGATAGATCACTTGCATTCACATTTGAAGTATATGTACATCATCCAAGAGAATTGAAAGCAATGTTTCGAAAGCTTGACTTTTTATCAAAGCTAACAATGCCAAAAATGACTGATACAAATAGGATGATAGGACCATTAATTAAATTAACAATTGGTGAACTATATAAGGGGCAACTTGGATTTATAAGTTCACTTAACATATCTCCTAACACAGATATACCGTTTGATTTGGGGTTTGATGATACAAATACAAAACGAATTAGAAATGCATTACCTAAAGCGGCCAGTGTAAATATAGGATTCCAATTTATTCACAATACTATACCAACCGACAACCAGGGATTCAGATCATATTCCGATTCTGATTTTTTATTGGAAACACCAACAGTATCACCAATTACAACCATAGATTCCGTTTCTGGTGGAAGTACGCTGGGATTGCCAGGCGGACTAACAAACTGATAATACCATGTCCAGATATCAATACACAAAGATAAAAAAGTATATAGGTAAAGAACCTAAAATACCCAATCAACTAGCCGGGTTAAATAAGTCACCTCAAATGAGGGAGTCAACACTATATTCAGCAACTGATCGTAGTAATAATGATTTATATATAATTTCTAAATCTACCGATAGATTAGATTTATTGGCAGATAAATATTATAGTGATATGTCTTTATGGTGGATAATAGCACTTGCTAATAGTATGGGTAAAGGTAGTCTATTCGTTACACCGGGAATCCAATTAAGAATCCCGGCCGACATCCAATCGTTTAAAGATAAATTAAATGAAAATCAAGTATGAGTGGTATAAGAGGTGTATTTTTAGATCCTATTCACGCCAATATCAGAAATAGAATTGATATTGAAGAACGTAAGTATGCGAGCAAAGACCCATCTATTCATCAGAAAACGCCTTGGATGCGGCTTACATCCAATGCTAAGAATGTATATGATTCTGAAACTAATGATGAACTACATGCAAAGGACTGGGTATTACAGGGTGATGTAGTAAAGAGTGAAGGATTAACACCATACACACGTAAATTATCCGGCTGGTCAACTGAAGAAGCTGGAACACAATATTCATATGCAAGACGTAATACACCACGTCCAGGAATAACCAACGTATCTATAGGTCAAAAAGGTAAATTAGGTTCAATTCAAAAAGCATCTATTTCAATAACTATACCATATGAAAAAGACCTTGAATTAATTGAAAAATTTTATATGGTTCCAGGTGTATCATGTGTATTAGAATGGGGGTGGAGTGACTATGATGGTGGATTACTTAATATATTAGATACTGATACACAGCCGTTAATTCAAGATAAAATACTTAAAAAAATATTATCGGTCGATAGTCCATTAAATGAACTCTTGGCTAGTAATTTAGGACCCGATGACAATACCGCTGGTAAATACGGTGCTATGCTGGGGGTAATATATAGTTTTCAATATTCAGGCCGCGAAGGCGGCGGATATATAGCCAATATAGAATTGATTGCACCGTCCTATTTTTTAGCGGAGCGTCCTATCACGACTAATTATTTGCCTGACATAATACCAATTAAAACTCCTTCTCTTTATGAAAGTAAGGATGCAATTTTACCAGGTGAATTGATTATCAATGGTAACGCAATAGGCGTCGCCCCCGATGATTCTAATAATAATGGATTAGACAATCGATTTGTTGACCCAGGCCGATTAATATCTCCGGAAGAATTGGCGACCATGGGTCTAGACCCTATCCCAAAAGAAGATGGTAATTGAGTTGGTTTTTAAATTAGAATATAAATGGACGACATAAAAAAAATATTATATCATATTAACTATCCATACGATAGTGATTTGGGTATAGATGATCCCAATCGATTTTTCACCAAAGTAGCAGCAGAAGCCATACTTACGGAAAAAGATGTATATTATAGATACCGATACGTAGATAATGGTAATATATCAAACAACCGTACTAACTCTGATACTCTTAGTGCTACCGATAAATATATAATACTCGATGAAGATGATACTGTACAGGGATTAACGTTATATCTACCATACAATGACACGAATACTGATACTGATAATAAAGAACCAGCATCAAATTATTCATCGCCTGAAACTTCTGGGCCTGACAGTAGTACGACTACAGCACCTGCAAATAATACACCTACCACTGAAAATGTAACTAAATCTCAAACTTCATTAGATTTATTACATCCGGTAACAAAACAAGCCGTGGTGAAGGTGATAACCGAAATGAAAAATCAAGGATTTAATCCTAGAATAATGGAAACTTACAGAAGTACGGCTCGGCAGGAACATCTCAATAAAGGTCCGAATACTCAAGTAAATTTTGGGTATCATAACTTTGTAAATTCAAAAGGAAAGCCGGCTGCCCAAGCGGTGGATATTGCTATACAACTCCCGCGCGGCGCAACCATAGATGAAATATATCCGCCCAATTTAGACCACCCATTTTGGGTAGCATTGGGCCGAGCCTATTTAAATAACGGAATGGAGTGGGGCGGCAATTGGCGCAATCCTGATGCCCCTCATGGCGAAATGAAAAAGAAACCGGGTCTTAATTTCCGCGGCGATGGATACAATACTCTATATAAAAATTCAGATGATGCATTGACAGTAGCTACTAAGCTTGGTTCTGTGGCTTCCATCCCCGGCGAAGTAACGGTATCAGCTAAATATAGAATGTTTGTAACTTGGGGATTTATCGAAGATTATTTATTAGCGTATATAAATACTCCGATAAATAGTAGAATATATAATGAAAGTGAAGCACGTGTAGAATCAAATCAAATATTAAACTTTACTGAATTAAGATCATGTGACTTAGATGTATGTATGTTACCTGGACAAGAATTCATGCCTCAGACTCAAACGGTTGATATTGCCGGAGCATCCACACCAGTTATTAAAAATAGTAGTAAAAACTATGTAAACAAAGAACACAATATATATCCATACCAACGTGTACTTTCACCAGAAACATCGGCCGCTGGCCCACCAGAGCCAATAGATTACAAGTTTGCAGATTTTACTGTTCCAGGTAATCCAAAGAGAGGATATTTACGAAATATTGCCGTTAATGTTTCTTATATTGAACGTATATATAATTCACTTGGTAATAACCCACGCTTAAATGATTTTATCAATCGACTGTTAAGTGGAATTAATGAATCATGTGGTAATCTTTGGGAATTTTCAATGGCCGGGAAACCATATGACCAAACAGGCCTTGCCGTATATGATACTAATTGCATCAACGCAGATATAATTGATTTGATAAAATCAAAAAACGCGTTACTTGACTTTACTATTAAGCGTCCGTTCTTAAAGAGCCTTAACATGACAACTAATCTATCCGATAGATTAGCATCTGCAGCGTACGCTTCTTCACTTGGAGCATCATATTCTACTGAATTAAAAGATGGATCTTTTTTCACATTGTACGGTCATAACAACGACCAGATAATAGTGGATAAACTTAGAAATAAAATACCACCTACGACTACTAATGCCACACCTGATTTAATAACAATAGATCAGTCAAACGAAGCGGCCGGTGAAATAAATCCAGTACTTGAATATTTCAACGATGTATACATATACATAAATTCAGGACATAAAAAAGGTGCAGCAAAATCGTCACTTGTTAATCTTGTTAATAAATTTAAGAATAGTACTGACGGATTAGATTTCAAGCCTCTGGCAAGCCTTCAATTGTCAATTGTAACACCGGGAATCACTGGAATTTACATGGGTAATTCATTTACAGTAGAAGGTATTAATGAAGGAGGATGGCTTCCAGACAGATATAAAGCTAATACATTGTTTCAATGTAATGAAGTATCACACACAATTGATACTACTAAATGGGAAACTAATATTAGTACACTGCTAAGACACAAGCCAGCAGTTCGCATCAAATACATAGAAGATGCTAATTTCTTTGCAGATTATATTAATGACGTTGACTTAGATTTCGACCTACGAAGCGGGAAAAATACTACTGCTCAAGCTCCAATGGCACCGCGCCGGAGAAATCGACTTAAACAACTAATGGATTTAAGAACAAACGGACAGGCTGCTGGTGTAGGATCAGCCGTAGCTGCAGGCGCCAGCGTAGTTGGATTGTTATATAAAATATACAAACGTACACCTAAACCATCAGGAAAAGTACAATGATTATCACCGACAGAGAATTAAAAATGTTCTTTACTAAAAATAAAGATAAAATACTTGCTGGATCTCAATACCTTTCAGAAGTAATTTCATATTATCCAATACCATCTGATACAGATTATACCAATGGTCAAATGGATCGATATTTTGTTAAAAGATATGATTCGAATCCGATTGAAGTTAGTAAGAAATTTTACAACACTAAATTCAGTAAGTTATCAAAGGGGTTATATTTTCGAGGTACGTTAAAGTGGTTTTTATCTGATACATCTAATTTGGTTGCACCGTATACGATTGGAACTACGTCAGCAAAGGATAGAAATATATCTGAAATACATAGACTTAATGTACAGCTACCTGGTCTTAAGCTACATTTGAATAATCCATTACAATTTAATGCATCTGATGTAGATGTACGTATAGGTCGTATAGGTGGTGAATCATTGGCGCCAGGTCGAATCCCAAGACGATAATTTTCATAAAGCGCTTGGTTTAACCGATTAATATGCCTATATTTACAAACCATGGGAGTCATCAGCGAAATACGATCTATATGTGACGATATACAGTTAACTCATTATCTGAAATATAATAGTGCCTTTGACGTTGATACTATTGAAACCGATGCTCATTCGTTCTACAAACGGTTGTATTGGAAGCGAACCGATGTAGACATGATTATACCTTTATGTAAGCACAGGGAGCGTCTCACACTACTACAGAGCTATTATTCTACCATAGCTGATGACAATCTTACTACTTCAACGCCGTGGTTATTTTACAAAAATAAGTTAATTCCATATTTTAGAAAGATAGAAGACTCTGGATTATATACTCCAGATGGATATGAGCATACTCATTATAACATATATACAAAAACCGGCCGCCCATCCAATTCCAACGGAGGGGTAAATTACGCCGCTTTAAATAAAGATGATGGGTCACGAACTAGATTTAAATCCAGGTTTGAAGGTGGAAAGCTTATTGAATTTGATTACGATGCATATCACTTACGTTTGATATCCACTCTTATTGAATATGATGCACCCGATGATAGTTTTCATACACACATGGCTAAGTTATACTATGATAAGGACGATATAACTGATGATGAATATAAGCAATCCAAATCAATATCATTTACAATGTTATATGGTGGAATTGCCGATGAATATAGTAACGTAACCTTTTTTAAGTTAATCGATGAATATATTGAACGTCTATGGGTATCGTACATATCGAACGGGTATATTGAAACACCGATTGCAGAACGTAGATTAAGTGGTGATAATTTTGATGACATGAATCCACGAAAACTATTCAACTATCTCATCCAGGCATATGAAACCGAAATGAATGTGTTGATTTTGACTGAATTATTTGATATATTATCTCCGTTAGAATCCAAATTAGTATTGTATACGTATGATTCATTTCTCTTTGATACGAAAAAGACTGATATTTATATCAAAGAACTTATTAAGTCAAAATTGCAATTCCCATCGCGATGTAGTGTAGGAAATCATTATGGCTATATGAAGGCAGACAATTGAAATGATAAACACTAATATCCATAGACTGATTCGCGACTGGGAATACAGAGTAAATGATGGAGTTGTTGATCCAAAAAACAACTCTCATATAATATTGTTTCGAGAAGTTCTAATTCAGAACGGGTGGCCACAAAGCGCCATTGACGAATATATATTACATCTCACCGAACGTACTGTGGGAGATGACGAAATGATAAAGTACGTGGACAAAGATGGTGCCAGTACTGAAATGAAAGCTAAGTCTGCAAGAACTAGAGCGGATGCACATCCGGCAAAAATAGCATACAATAAGCTAACAGGTGAAGATGATACTGAAAAGAAACCAACAAAGACGGCACCAAGTGGTAGTTCATCAACCAATGATACAGATGCAGAAACGGATGATGGATCTGAATCGGATATCGATAGACTAAAAAGGGAAAAGGAAGAGGGTGAAGAACGGAAAGCCGCAATTGTGAAAACACTAACTACACCTGAGCCCGGATCAGACGCTGATGAACAATCGTCTGATAAGCAAGATGACAAAGAACCTACTAAGGTTCATGGTACTTCGGGTGAAGATGACTTTGATGTAAAACGAGATGTAATTGAATATGGAATTGCTAATTACGAAAAGAATACAGGTAAAAAGCCGGCCCCTGGAGGACCAGGAAGCGCGTTTAATGAAATAGCGTCTGGTGAAGGTGTCCATTTATTAATGAATAATGACGAAATGACTACCGAAGATTTGGCACAAACTATGTACGACACTTATAAGGATAGTGAACTTGGTAAGGAACAGAAGGCTACTTCGGGCATTAAAAAAAGTGAAATACCAAATAATATAGATAACCCTAATCTGTATAGTAAATGCATTGTAGCAAGTCGTTCTGCGAAAGTAAAGTTTAATAACACTGTTAATAGAGCTAAATCGTTACGATCCAAGGGACTTTTTGGTACCATAGATACAGTAAAAACTTACTATGGTTCATCTGAATCAATTGAATCTCAGGTAAAGGCTGTTGCTGACGCTAACACCGTTATATTACCCAATGGAACTAAGGTGGATAAGGAAGATATAGTTGAATTTATAAATGCAGGTGGAAGCGGAACGAACCCGTCTGATACTGCTACGTTCGCTATGGATAAAAATAATAATCTATTAGTTCAATTTCATTCAGATAAGACTACCACAGGTGACATACAGGATAATTCTACCTTGAACCAAGAAGGCGAAAACTATAAAGATTATATAAGTGAAATCAAAACTAATAAGGCAGTTAAGCAAAAATTGAAATCAATTGTTACTTCGTATTCAAATAAGATATCTAAAATAGAAGCTAATTATACCAAGCAGGCGACTCCGATGGCTGCTAGATTGATAGAATTACCATTAACTGTCCAATTGGGTATTATAAAAAACGATAAAGGGACAATTAAAAAGAATATTGATGCGGCTATAATAGGTAAAACCGGTATAAAAGATCAATATAAGTTATTGGCACCCTCTGGAAAAAGCGCTAAGCAGCTTTCGATACAAGATAAATACAGAATGATTCAGTCATTGGTTGCAGGGGGTAATGGCAAGGCTTTGGATGTTAAAGTTATAAACAAGATCGGCCTCGCGTATCAAGCATTACATCCAGATACAGGTGGTATTGATGTAAAATCAAATTTGTCTGTTCAACGCAAACGTGTGGTTTCATTACAGCGTAAACGTGTCAATGAATTAAATAAAACTATGGTAAAGGTAGGGAATAAACTAATCCAAGTCGGAGTGTTAATGGAAGCAGAAGAAAGTATTAGAGGATTTCATTTGGATTTAATGGATTATCCGACAAAGAACTATGTTCCCGGTGATTCAAGTACTATAGCTGGTGAGGCCCTTGATATTAATATGGGTGGGGTAGAAGTAAATGGTGATATACTACGTCAATGTATTGGCGTAGGTAGTACTGACGAATTTAAGCAGAAATTTAGATTAAGTGAAACTGATGAATTCAGTAAAGATTCCGAAGGTAATATAACAGGCAAAACAGTGTTTGTATACGCTATAGATTCGGATGGTAATACAATAGATATAGGTAAGAAAAGTTACAGGTCGAAGGCTGGTGCAACCGGCAAAACAAACAATACATTGACATACAGTACCGCTATGCAAAATTGTTTTAAGTCAAAATCATAATTGGAGAATATGCGTGAAAACACAACTACTATGTACCTTTTCTAGTCCATCCACACTGGACCATAACATAAGTTCTATTATAGAATCACACGATATACCATTTAGTAAAATATTTGTATTGGAAAATGCCGATAATTACGATGAATTGATGTGTACGTATAATGTATCGTATAAATCAAAGTACACTATGCTCCCCGATACAATATCGGTTCATAGAAAAAAAGAAACAAGTACGCTATACACTATAAATGCACTAAATAAATTGATAATGGAACTAAATAATGGAATACTGGATAAACAATATTCTATCTATTGGCCGGACTTTAGAAATATGTTATTGATAGTTAGAAACTTTGAATTGATTGATATTTGTACTGAACTATATGACGTAATAGATATAACTCAATGATTCACTTAGTATACGCAATTATTCTATTCTTTATAAGTCAGTCTATATTGTGGTTTCAAATTAATGGTCAATTTATTTATCCAGTAATTGAAAAGAATCCTCTACTTGTTAGTTTAGGTTCGGTACTTGTCACATACATTATGATAATGGGTACCAAACATACCTACGCTTATTTCGATGGCGTCATATGGCCTGGCAGATTCATAGGGTTCGGTATTGGTATAATTATATTCGCTTTTTTAACTTACTATTTCATGGGCGAATCTATAAACTTTAAAACACTGGTTTCAGTTCTATTAGCTGTTACTATATTGGGTATTCAAATACTATGGAAGGTATAGTTAACTATTTGTTAACATTGGCCGCTTGTATTTTCGAATGTTTATGTGTATATTTACAATATAATAAAGAAGGAGGAACTACCAGATAATAAAGAATTTCAAAAGAATTCAGATAAAAATTTGGTAAATCAAAAAGAAAGTACTATATTAGTACAATGACGTTGGGAACAAATTAAACAAACAAAAACCAAACAGAGAACATTATGTCTTTAAATTTAGATCAAATCAAAAACAGGTTATCAAACCTACAGAAAACAACAACCAAGAAATCAAATTATACCTGGAAGCCAGATGCCGGTGGTGATAACCGAATTAGAATTGTACCATATCAATTCAATAAGGATTTCCCATTCATTGAAGCTTATTTCCATTATGGATTTGCAGGAAAAACTTATCTTTCACCTTCCACATACGGAGAACCTGATCCTATTGTTGAATTTGCCGAAGCACTAAAGTCCACCGGCAACAAAGATGATTGGAAAGAAGGACGGAAATTGGATCCTAAGATGCGTGTGTATGCACCTGTCATTGTCCGTGGAAAGGAAAGTGAAGGTGTTAAACTATGGGGATTCGGTAAAAAAGTGTACGAAGAACTTCTTACATACATGGCTGACCCGGACTATGGTGATATCACAGACTTGAAATCAGGCCGCGATATCGTAGTGAAGTATACAGCTGGGGATGCTAACAACTTCCCAAGTACCACACTTCTTATTAAGCCGAATGCTCTTCCTGCAACGGAAGACAAGGATATCGCAAAGAAAATCATCAATGACCAAACTGATTTTTATGATGTGTTTGAAAAAGTAAGTTACGATGACTTGAAGGGAGCGCTGGAAAAGTTCGCTGGTGAAGCTGGCGACGAAGTAGAATCTGGTACTGATACGGATACAACCGCTAACAGCCTTTCTACTACAAGCGCGAATTCCACTGATAACGCAGGTGATGCGTTTGACAAATTATTTAATTCGGACGAAAAGTAATCATACTATGCCAATAATTGATACAGATGGTAAACAGGAAATACACGCTAAAATCGAAAAACCACTCAGCAGCCTTGCTGCTGAGTTGGTAAAGCTTGGTGTATTCAACGGAAATATTCAGAAGATTACAGAATATATCCTAACTAATATTAGACATATACTTACAAATTGGAATGACTCCGATGAACAAGGATAACTTAAGTAAAGTTATAGCTGACAGCATAAACAAAAAATTTAAGGACCATAAGACCGCTTATTTTTTGGATGGTTCGGAAGAAACCCCTACCGATTTAACGGAATGGATTTCAACCGGATCATCGATGCTCGATTTTGCTATATCAAATCGAAAGCACGGTGGTATTCCCGTTGGCAGGATTACCGAAATAACAGGCATGGAAGCATCTGGAAAATCTCTAGTAGCTGCACATGTTTTGGCTAATACACAGAAAAAGGATGGTATTGCTGTTTTCATTGATACCGAAAACGCAATACATGAAGAATTCCTTACAGCAATTGGAATTGATTTAGAAAAGCTACTATATATTCAAACCGAAACTATAGAAGATATATTCGAAATAATTGAAAATATTATTTTGAAAGTTAGAGAATCTGATAAAGATAAACTTGTAACTATAGTAGTTGATTCGGTGGCAGCGGCCACAACTAAATTAGAACAAGACGCCGATTATAATAAAGATGGGTGGTCAACCGGAAAAGCAATTGTTATTTCAAAGGCTATGCGGAAGATTACTCAACTTATCGGCCGCCAGCGCGTATGTTTGGTTTTTACAAATCAATTACGTGAAAAACTTGGTGTGATGTTTGGTGACAAACTAACTACATCAGGTGGCAAGGCTCTACAATTCCATTCATCATGTCGCTTACGATTAAAGTCAATTGGAAAATTGTCAATAAAAATAGGTGGTAAAGATCATGTAATTGGGATTAAAACGAAAGCTACGGTGGTCAAGAATCGAATGGGACCGCCATTAAGAACCGCTGAATTTGAAATATATTTTGATTCGGGTATTAGCGATGAAGCCGGATGGCTATCGGTAATGGTTGATTATGATATTGTCAAACAAGGCGGGGCTTGGTATACATACGTTAGTCAAGAATCTGGAGAAGAAATCAAATTTCAAGCTAAGGATTTCTTGGCCAAAGTGTTATCAGACCCGGCTAATAAAGCTGATATCTATGACCGTATCGCAGATGCTGTGATTATGTCATATAAGACAGCTGATATTGCGCCCGATGAAATAACACTTGATTCAGATATTCCCGAACAATGAGTAAGTCATCTAGATATTTTAAAATACTAGACGGTATAAAAGAAGGCCAATCCACACTTAACAATGACCCTAATTCTAGGGTCTTGTTAGTGGACGGCCTCAATACTTTTATTCGTGCATTCGCAGCAAATCCAGCAACAAATGAAAATGGTGTTCATATTGGTGGTATGGCTGGGTTCTTATTGTCAATTGGATACGCCATAAAGAATATCAAACCCACCAGAGTAATTATTTGTTTCGATGGCGCGGGCGGCTCTGTTAGACGAAAAAAGTTATATAGCGGATATAAAGAAAATAGAAAAAACAAAGTAACTCCGTTTCGCCAAGTATCATTGTCAGTTGCAGACGAAGAAATCTCTATGCAACAGCAAATGGTTCGTTTGTTGGAATATCTGGAGAAAATGCCATTGACGGTTTTATGTATAGATAACATTGAAGCCGATGATTCTATTGCATATATTTCTCAGCAGATATACACCGAAGCACAATGTTTCATAATGTCTACGGACAAGGATTTTCTTCAATTGGTAGATAAGAGAGTAGCTGTTTGGAGTCCGACAAAGAAAAAATATTACTTTGATTCTACTATTAAAGAAGAATTTGGAGTTGAAGCTCATAACTTCCTTGAATATAGAACTTTCATAGGTGATACATCAGATGGTATTGGTGGTATTAAAGGCGCTGGGCCGAAGACACTACAAAAAATAATACCAATGTTATTCGAATCCGATAAGGTTGAAATGGATGACATTAAGAAATTTGTAACTGACAGTGAATCTACGCTTAAGTTACTTGCTGCTGTCCGCAATTCATTCGACATAGTAGAACGTAACTATATATTAATGCAGCTTAAAGAAGTAGATATTTCAGGGCATGCAAAAACTTCAATATCAAACCAAGTTATTAATCCAATTCCCAGGTTAAACAAGATGATGATTAACAAAATGATACTTGAGGATATGATGAACGGATCAATTAAAAACCCAGACTTGTGGTTACGTGAAGTATTTTTCACCTTAGATGCCATGGCATCAAAAACACATTCATAATACCATGACCGACAAATTAAGTGAATTTGGATATGTATTCCAAATAAAACTACTTTCAGCCCTATTCAAAGATAGGGTTTTTTTAAATCAAATAATTGATATATTAGAAACAGAATACTTTGAAAGCGATGCCAATCAATTTATAATTGATGCAATTCGTGCATATTTTATAAAGTATAAATCAAATGTTACGTTGGAAGTAATGAAAGTTGCCATAGCGGAAATAGAAGATAAAGTATTAAAGGAAGTGGTCATTGACCATTTAAAAGATGTATGGAAATACACAGAATCAGCTGACTTAGAATTTGTCAAGGAAAAAAGTATAGAATTTTGTAAGAATCAAAAGCTTAAAGCTGCTATTATGGAATCCGTATCTTTACTTAAGAATGGTAAGTACGATTCTATTAAAGAAATGATTGATGCAGCTATGAAAGCTGGAAGTGACCGTGACATAGGCCATGACTATATGGTTAATATTGATGAACGATATGAAGAATCAGTACGAGCATGTAAGGAAACGGGATGGGATGTAATCGATGACCTGATTGATGGTGGCTTAGGTAAGGGTGAATTAGGTGTGGTAGTGGCCCCCGCTGGTATTGGTAAATCTTGGTTATTGGCCAACATCGGCGCAAATGCGATTAAGGCCGGCTATACTGTTTTACATTATACTCTTGAATTAAATGCAGCATATGTTGGGTTACGTTATGATTCAATCCTAACAGGAATACCAAACCAAAACTTAAAGTATAATTTAGATGATGTTAAACGTAGATTATCTACACTCGACGGTAATTTAATTATCAAACACTACAATACCAAATCAGCTACAACGAATACTATATCAAGTCACATCGAAAAGTGTATGATTCAAGATGTGAAGCCTGATTTAATTATAGTGGATTATGCAGACTTGCTTCGAAGTACATTGACAAGTAAAGAAGTTCGACATGAAATCGGTAGTATATACGAACATCTAAGAGGGTTGGCCGGTGAATATGAAGTTCCACTGTGGACCGCCTCGCAAGCTAACAGATCGTCACTTGAAGATGATGTGATCGGTGCCGACAAGATATCAGAAGACTACAGTAAGATTATGACCGCTGATGTTGTAATGTCGCTAAGTAGAAAGTTGGATGATAAGATAGCTGGTACTGGTAGAATTCACATTATCAAAAACAGATTCGGACCTGATGGTATTACATTGCCAACCCAAATGAATGCATCTAATGGAAAAATTGACGTGTTCGACGGAAACTCTAGCCAGGGTACTAAGATGGCAACATCGATGGCCAATGGCGACGATCATTCCAGAGCTTATTTGAAAAATAAGTTCAAAGAATTGACTGGCGGAGCCTAATGGCTGATATTTATATAAACCTAATAACAAAAAATACAGGAAAATTAAATGGATATATCCAACAAAATACTTAGCGAAATTACGGTGCACATGAAGTACGCCAAATACATCCCCGAATTGAAAAGAAGGGAAACTTGGTACGAACTTGTTGACCGAAATAAGGGTATGCATTTAAAAAAATATCCACAGTTGACAGATGAAATTGAGCACGCATATACATATGTTTATGATAAAAAGATTTTACCCTCAATGCGGTCCATGCAGTTTGCTGGGAAGCCAATTGAAATAAGTCCCAATCGATTATATAACTGTGCATATCTACCCATAGATGACTGGCGTTCATTTAGTGAAATTATGTTTCTACTTCTGGGTGGGTCAGGCGTAGGCTTTTCAGTACAAAAGCATCATGTTGCATCTCTTCCTGAAATTAGGCGACCAAATACAAATAGAACCAGACGATTTTTAATCGATGACTCAATTCAGGGTTGGGCTGATGCAGTTAAGGTTTTAATGAAAAGTTATTTATTTGGTGGTAGCCAGATTAAATTTGATTTTTCAGACATTAGACCAAAAGGCTCATTGTTGATAACATCAGGTGGAAAGGCTCCGGGCCCCCAACCATTAAAAGAGTGTTTAGTAAAAATTGGAGGTATCTTATCAAATAAAAACAACGGTGATAAGTTATCTCCAATTGAAGTTTATGATATTGTATGTCATATAGCTGACGCTGTATTGGCCGGCGGTATCCGTAGAGCAGCGCTTATTGCATTATTTTCTGCCGATGATGATGATATGATATCAGCAAAAAGTGGTACATGGTGGGAAAACAATCCGCAACGTGGTAGAGCTAATAATTCAGCGGTATTGATGCGACATAGAATCAGTAAAGAATTCTTTTTTGATTTATGGAAACGTATTGAATTATCCGGCGCAGGTGAACCAGGAATCTACCTATCAAATGATAAAGATTGGGGCACTAATCCCTGCTGTGAAATTGCACTTAGACCATATCAGTTTTGTAATCTAGTTGAGGTAAATGCTTCTAACATAGAATCACAGGAAGATTATAATAATAGGGTTAGAGCAGCATCCTTCATAGCAACACTACAGGCGGCCTATACTGATTTTCATTATCTTAGACCTGTATGGCAACGTACTACTGAAAAAGATGCACTTATTGGAGTTAGTATGACAGGTATTGCAAGTGGTATTGTTTTGGGATATGATATGACCGAAGCAGCTAAAATTGTAAATGATGAAAACGAAAGGGTAGCTAAATTAATTGGTATTAATAAAGCTGCTAGAACCACATGTGGTAAGCCAGCAGGTACAACTTCATTGACTCTTGGTACATCATCTGGAGCTCACGCATGGCACAATGACTATTATCTCCGTAGACTTAGAGTGGGTAAGAATGAAGCTATTTATTCCTATCTATTAAAAAATCATCCCGAATTAGTAAAGGATGAATATTTCCGGCCACATGATACAGCGGTGATTGAAGTACCACAGAAGGCTCCATTCGGCGCCATAATTCGTACTGAATCTACATTTGATTTATTGGATAGAATAAAGAAACTATCTACAGAATGGATATATCCCGGTCATAGAAATGGAAACAACACACATAATATATCAGCTACCATATCAGTCAAGGATGATGAATGGGATTTAGTTGGTGATTGGATGTGGAATAATAGAAATCATTACAACGGGTTGTCTGTACTACCCTATTCAAATCATACTTATGTCCAAGCCCCTTTCCAGGATATTACCAAAGAAGAATATGAATCGTTGTCTAAAAACCTACATGAAATCGATGTAAGTAAGATAATTGAATCGGAAGATAATACTGATCTTACAGGTGAACTAGCCTGTGCAGGTGGTTCGTGTGAAATAATTTAAGAATGATAGATACTAAGAACGTTAATATAGTTAGCATAAAACAATCGGTATGTACTGATTGGCTTTTGGATAAACATTATCTAAAAAGAATGCCAACTATATCGAAATCTTTCGGTCTTTTTATAAATAATCACATTGAAGGAGTTTGTGTTTTCTCTCCAGCCATCGCTAGATTTGATTTAGAAGATTCACCATACGAATTAAGTAGGCTGGTTACAAACGAATTAAATCAAAAAAACATTACCTCGTTCTTTTTAGCCGGATGCCTGAATCTAATTAAAGACCCGCATGTTGTATCGTATGCTGATCAGAATTGGGGTCATCACGGATATATATACCAAGCAACTAATTGGATGTATACCGGTATGTCATCAAAAGAAAAGATAATATATGTCAATGGTGAAGAAACTCACCGTAGGACAATATTTGCCAGATACGGTACATCATCTATACCCGCGCTGATTGGTATGGGATATACAATTACATTCAAAGAACAAGAAGGCAAACATAGATACTTTCAGGTGACGGGAAATAAGCATCAAAAAAAGAAATTAAGAAAAGAATTAATGGAAAAATATGATGTGTTACCGTATCCAAAGGGGCAAAATAGTAGATATGATGCCGGAGATAATATTGTACGTGAATCGTATATAAACAAGTTTTTTTAAAATGGCATTACAATCATATTGGGTAGAACACACTTCGTTTAATAAATCGATTCGTACATTTATGAGGTGTTGGCATTATTCCGATTACGTTAATATTCAACACAAACATACGTTCTGCTTACTACGCCCTGGAAAATTTAATATTCCCGAAATTGTCGGTGTCTGTGTTTACACTAGGCCGGCTGGTGCAGCAGCAGGAGCAAAATATTATCCAGATAATCCGATGGCAGTTTTAGAACTACGTAGGTTATGCTGTATAGATGACACTCCTAAAAACGCCGAATCATTTTTTGTAAGTCGGACGTTAAAGTGGTTAAAGAAAAATTCAAATTGGAAATTTGTCATATCATATGCAGACGGCGAACAAGGCCACACAGGTGTAATTTATAGAGCATCAAATTTCAAATATTTGGGATTGACTTCTACTGGCAAATCATTACTGGTAGACGGAAAGAAATTTCATGTTCGTACATTGTCAATGTTAGATAGACCGTATGGCGTCGAAATCAATAGAAGATATAAAGAAAAAGATGAAGGTGTTGTGTTAATTGATACAAAACCAAAGCACATATTTACATACGATATATCATGAAAGAAGAAGGAAAACATTACTGTGATACATCAAAAGTGTTTATTAAAAAAATAAATGCTGTGGTAGCCAAAAAAATGATTGTAAAATATCATTACACACATTCATGGTCTTCATGTAAGTACGCTATTGGTATATATTACGTCGATAGTAGCTCTGATACGTTCGGAGACGATGTATTAATTGGCTGCGCTATCTACGGTAATCCTGTTGGTCGATCAGCGGCAGCGAGCGTCTCAGACACACTGGCGATAGATTCTGTGTTGGAATTGACCCGACTGTATATACATGATGGATACGGGTCAAATATAGAATCATATGCACTTGGTAAAACATTCAAGTGGATTAAGGAAAATGACCCTGATATTAAAGCGCTGATATCCTATGCGGATGCCAGCCAAGCTCATTTAGGTAGGATATATCAGGCTACAAATTGGATATACCAGGGAACCAATACAGATTTGGCATTAATGCCCAATTATGAATTGTCACTACAAAAAAATCCGTATAAGTGGATTCACAGTAGAACTGTATTTTCTAAGTGGGGATCTAGTAACGTGGACCATCTGAGACGCGAAATTGGTAAGCAAAATATAACTGAATTTTGGAGACGTATAGAAGCGTCCAAGCATAGATATATTCAGTTAATAGGTAATCCCCGGTCCAAAAAGAATCTTAAGCAATTACTTAAACATCCTGAAAAGGATTATCCTAAAAATAGTGATGTGTTTATGAATGAAATACACCACCATTATACATCGTATGAAAAAAGTTCGTTAAATTTTTGGTAATGTCAATTAAAATGTGTATATTGTACACTTATGGAATTCTGGGATAGTATAGATTACGCATCAGCTCGCAAAGTATTGGTTATACCTAATATTACAAATTCATCCAATATAGAAAAGGATTCGTTTGTAGATGTAATACATAACCACATCAAAGGATTAAATCAGTATGGTGAATACTTTTGGCATATAATAATGCCAACGGGAAACGTTAGTAAAAAGTTAAATTTACCAAATGTAAAGCAACATCAAATTGATATTCCTGGTGACATGATGAACCAGCGCGCGTTTCCGTCTGATAAGTTGATGGCTATATTAAGGGATGTTGACTACGATGTAATTTATTCTCATCTGCCAGATTGGCCGCAAGTAGGTAGGTACAAAAAATCAATTGACACAAAGATAATTGGTTACTGCCATTGGTGGGAAATGAAATCTTGTAATGGTATTGACCGTAGAGCTGGCAAAGCAAAGTGGATGTGGCTACCAATTGAATTACTTGGTATGTCTCAAATGGATACGTGCTACTTAAATACCCAAGACCAAAAGAACAGAGTATTATCGGAAGCTAGGGAAACATTCAACGATGACTTTATTGATAAATTGGATAGAATTCTTACAGTTTGGAACTTAGGATTACCCAAAGAAAAAATTGTAACTTCAGCTAGCAACAATCCGGAAAATATAATTGTATTCAATCATAGGGCCGCTGCATATAAAGGATATCCTAAGTTCATGGAACTAATGGAAGAATATAGAACACATCGACAAGACTTTACAGTGTGGGTTCCACAATTGAATGGTACACCTCCGCATGGATGGGTAGACAATACAAAAGTACCAAAGCATGAATATTACACTAGATTACAGACGTGTAAGGTTGGAATACAAATGAGACAGACAAATTATGGCTGGTCCGTAAGTGGTACTGATTGTATGATGAACGGCACACCTATGATTTGGCAAGAATCGGATTGTTATCATGAAATAGACCCAGACGGCCAGTTTTTCAGTAAGAAAACACAGCTGTTTAGTTTATTGGACGCCGTTTTAGATGATGATGATTTTAGAAAAAAATCGGAATTAAGTTGTATATCTCGTGCAAATGACTTATCTTTAAACGAAGGTAAAATGATTGAAAATTTACACAAAAAATTAAGTACATGCAAATAAATATAGGAAAACGAAACTCAGGAAAAACAACTCATTTGATACGTAAATCGGCAGCTACTTCCGATGTAATTGTATGTAGATGTTCACGGACAGCTAGGTTAATTAAAGACCGCGCGAAAGCGATGGGGTACAATATACCTAATCCCATATCATATGACAATTTTATTCGTAAGGATTGGTTGGGTGGTGATAGAAACATGAAATTTATGATAGATGATGCACATGATTTACTTAGCTATATGGGAAACTACCGCATCACTGAAATAACAATGTCTGTTTAATGTATCAGAATGTGCACTTTGATAGGAAGACCAATACTATACATTATTGGGATGACGAGCTTGGTTACAAGCAAGAAAAATACCATAAGTATGCATATGTACCGGATGCTAATGGAGCATTTGAATCTATCTATGGGGAGAAATTAAGGAAAATTGGAGAATGGGATAAATATACCACTAGTAAATTACACGAAAGCGATATAAATCCAATCATTCGTTTCTTAATTGATACGTATGGTGACAGTGATGAAATTTCCACCGGCCATACTGTAGTTACGTTTGATATTGAAGTTGAAATGGTAACGGGGTTACCTGACTTAACTGATGCTGATAATGCAATCACATCAATAGCGCTACATGATTCTACAACAGATGATTATTATGTATATGTGATATCAGATTTATCAATAGATAAGAAGATTAAGAAAGCCATTGTACAATCTTTTCCAGATGAAGATAGCTTACTACTTGCATTCCTTAATAAATGGGAACAAATAAATCCCACCATTATAACTGGGTGGAACATAGATTATTTTGATATTACATATCTCTATAACAGAATCAAGACTGTATTTTCGGAAGGTGTTGCTAATAGGTTGTCACCGATTGGTATAGTTGATTGGAATGAAAGACGCGGCCGTTATTTAATAGCAGGTGTATCATCCCTTGATTATCTTGCTCTATATAAAAACTTCACATATAGTGAACTAGCAAATTATCGATTGGATACTATTGCAAAGGAAGTATTGGGTAGGGGTAAAATAGAATACGTTGGAAGCCTAGATGAACTATTCAGAGATGACATTGAAACGTTTGTAGAATATAACTTGGTAGACGTTGAACTTGTGGTAGATATGGACCGTAAGCTACAATTCATTGACCTTGCTCGTTCAATTACTCATGCCGGTCACACTCAATATGAAGATTTTCTTTTTTCATCTAAATGGCTGGAAGGTGCTATATTAACATTCCTTAGACGGAATAATAGAATTGCAACAAATTCACCACCCCGTTTGTCATTAGTATTAAGTAGAAAGCATCCCGTTGGAACCACGAAGCTTAATATGGAATCTAACATACTGACAAACGTACCTGGAACAGGCCGATTAAAAATAAGTAAATCTACATCCAGCTATATTATTGTATCGTATGATTCATATGATGGATCAACATTTACATTATCAAAGCCACTAGAAAAAGAAGCTGGTACTGATTATAAGGTGGCACTTGATTTTGTAGGAGCATATGTAAAGGAACCTATTACCGGATTATATAAATGGGTATATGACTTGGACTTAACATCATTGTATCCAAGTATTATTATGAGCCTAAATATTAGTCCAGAAACTAAGATGGGCAAGGTTCATAATTTCACTACGGAACGATATATATCCGATGAAATAGATGAATACATTATTGAAGATAGTCACGGCGACTATTATCCTGCTATTAACAAAGCTAAATTCCAAGAGCTATTATCAGAATCTAACTATTCGGTATCATCCAATGGTGTATTGTATAGACAGGATAAAGTTGGTGTCATTGCAGAAATCTTAGATGTTTGGTTTAAAAAACGAACAGAATATACAAAGTTAATGAAATCACACGGTAAGGCCGGAGCCACCGATTTGTATAAATTCTACGATAGAAGGCAGCATACCCAAAAAATCATGCTTAATAGTTTATATGGCTGTCTTGGGCTTGCCACGTTCAGATTTTATGACCTTGATAATGCTGCAGCTGTTACAGAGTGTGGTCAAACCATTATTAAAACTACGGAAAAGATTGCCAACGCATACTACAATGAACACATAAATCCACATAAACTCACACTAGAAAATGGCAAAGAATTAATATTTGGTGTAAATGAATTTGTTACGTTAATGGATGGTAGTAAGAAGCAAGTTGGTGAATTAACGGAAGATGATGATATTGTTGTCTAGTACTCCATACAGAAAGTTGAATAATCATATACTTATTATAGGAGATATGATGATGAAAATATGTACGAAATTGTCCCACTTGCGGCATCGAAATAACAATTAAAACTAAATGGTTTCATGAAAAAGCTATAGCTGAAAATAAGAAATGTTTGAGTTGTTCTAAGACAGGTAAATTATTTAGTGATAAACATAAAGAAAGTCTAAGTAAGAATCACGCTGATGTTCGTGGTGATAAAAATCCATTTAAAGGAAAACGACATAGCAAGGATAGTATTGATTCAATGATAGAAACTAGAAATAAACACCCGACTTGGAAGAAAAATGCAACCGCCGCGATGAAGAAAATACGATATAAGTATTGGACTTCGGTTGGTAAGAATCCGATGGATAATCCCAAAAGTGTTAGGAAACTAAGATTAAAGAGAATTGACGAATTGATATCCAAGCATGGTATTTCTCCAAACTATAATCCATCATCAATTTCCATCATTGAGGCCAAAGCAAAAGAACTTGATATAGTAGACCTCCAACACGCCGAAAATGGCGGAGAATTTTATATTAAAGAACTTGGCTACTGGGTTGATGGATATAGTAAGGAAAAAAATATCGTAATTGAATATTACGAATCATTCCATACTAATCGAATTGAAAAGGATAAAATAAGACAAAACGAAATAACAACCCATCTAGGGTGTGAATTTATTATTATTTATGAAAATCAAAAAAATTGAAAAAGTCCACGTAGATTATAACATTTACGTGGACACTTAACTGACTCAGTATTCTACGAATCAACGCCGCTTGTAAAAACACGTAATCCAGATATTGATGAAAACAATGATGATCAAATGATACCTGCCATTCTATCAGTAGCAGGTGAAATTCAAAATCATATTAACTCGACATATGATGTTATGGCCACTCGAATGTTTAATATTGAATCACATCGATTTAATATCAAACAAGAAACAATTGCTAAGAGCGCATTCTGGGTTGCAAAGAAACGATATGCTCAGTGGATTATTAATGATAAGGGGGTTAACTGTGATAAACTTGATGTAAAGGGGCTAGATGTACGTAGGTCATCATTTCCACCATACTTCAAAACTATTATGTCTGAGGTACTGATGGACATACTTAAAGTTGAAAATAAGGTGGCAGTGGATAACAAAATTCTGGCATACAGAAAAGATATATCTAACCAACCGATTACATCATTGGGACGTAATTCAGGTGTAAAGGGTATAAGTAAATACACTTATAAAGACCAATTATTAGGTGCGTTTACCAAAGGTACACCTGCTCACGTCAAATCATGTATAGCCCATAATCAACTACTTACACATTATAATCTTACTACTAAGTATGAACCGATTAAGGACGGTGATAAAATCAAGTGGGTATATTTACTACATAATAATCTTGGATTGGAATCAGTTGCCTTCACAGGCTACAAAGATTCCGATGAAATCCTAAATATAATCAATACATACATTGATTATGATCAGATATGGAATAGTGAAATCGGTAAGAAGTTGGAACAATTCTATACGTCACTTGGATGGGAACTACCAAATGAAAATTTGGAAACCGCATCACAATTCTTTTCATTTTAACCTGATAATAATTTGGTATTATCAGTAATTATCCTTATATTGTAATCACTCCAAAAAAGTAAAGTAAACTATGAACAAATCTAAATTAGACGGATTTATAACCCGATACAATCTATCAGGTGAAGTTGAATCTGTTAAAATTTCAGCAGATTCCGCTGGAATGTATGTATCATTTATATCCGATGATAAAACATTGTTGGGTAATGTAACATCAAACGAACCCGATTTTCCTGCTGGAGAATTTGGTATATATACAACCAGTCAACTCAAATCGATGTTAACTGTACTTGATTCTGACATTAAGGTTAGACACTCTGATAGTACAATTAAGTTGTCTGATAGTAATACAGCAGTAACATACGTTTTATCGGACATGGCAGTTATTCCCGATGTACCAGAAATGAAGCAGATTCCCGATTTTGAAGCTGACATTAAACTTGATATTGATTTCATCACTCGATTCATCAAATCTAAAGCAGCTCTTCCTGATAGTGATAAATTTACATTTAGCTATTCAGCAGACTCAGGCGAAATTATCTTAGGATATTCCACACTGAACACCAATCGTGTATCAATGGTAGTTAAATGTACATCATCCGGCGATATGAAGCCCATTCAATTTTCAGCAGATTATTTAAAGTCAATTCTTGTTGCTAATAAGAATAGTGAAAGTGCATCAATGAAGATTTCAAGTAAAGGGTTATGTCATTTAACATTCGCTACGGCGGATTATACATCTGAATATTACTTGGTCAAGTTAGCGTAATGAATCCATTTTGGGACAGCGAAGTACCTGATGATGAATTTGATTTTACAAAAGAAAAGCAGAATTTAATTCAGAACTTAGATACGTTGGCAAGTATGACTGTGGAAGAACAAACCCTATATAAAAAATGGGTTGAACTTCAAGATCCAGCCGTGATTAAAAATAAATCGCTACTGGCAGAGCTATATGATAATCAGTGGAATCCCACCGATATATATGATTATGATTTGACGGTAAGAGAAATAGAAAACTTGGACCCTTACGTTGAAATAGTAACAACGGAAAAGGAATCTACTAAGTGGAGCCACATACGCCGTATGATTCATACTATGAGTTGGACTCCTAACCCAGGACGAAATGTCAAATTGAATATAAAGGATAGGGTAAGTGGTAAGTTATTAGGTCAAGTATCAATGGCATCGGATATAACTTCTCTTGCTGTACGTGATAAATATATTGGGTGGACTTTACAAGATAAATTTGCCGCCGGAAAACTAAACCACACAAGTATAGCATCTACCATTGTATGTACACAGCCACTTGGTTATAATTTCTTAGGTGGAAAATTGATAGCAACGATGACAACAACCCCTGATGTTAGGGATTATTGGAAATCATCGTATGGTCAGACACTTGTAGCAGTAGGTACAACATCATTATACGGTATTCATTCACAGTATAACGCTATTCCCCATTTCAAAACTTTGGGTGAATCCGCCGGGAAAATTAGTATTAAGCCGGATGATTCAATTTATACTCCGTGGCACCAATGGATAAAAGAAAACCGTACTCAATGGTATGAAATAAATGTGACAGAAGAACGTGGTAAAGATGGTCTCCCTATAGAAGAAGGTGACAATACACGCAGCGGCCCAGTAAGTGGAATCAAACAGAAAATAATTAGTAAAATATTTTCCGAATGTAAAATATCACAGTCTAAGTATCAGCACGGGTTCAAACGTGGTTGTTACGGAGCATTTATATATGATAATGGCAATGACTTTTTATGTGGAAAAATATCCGAAGACGAACTTGTTATGAAAAAGAAGTTTGTAGAGGGTATTGATTACATTAATAATTGGTGGAAACCTAAAGCAATTAGACGTTATACTAAGCTACATACAGAAGGAAGGCTTAAGCCAGACCATTTGTATTACATTGATGCAGTTGGTATCTCATGGGACGAAATGAAATCTAAATATTTAAGTGAAGTTGGTCGATAATAAAATTATGAAAACGAAATTGAAAGTCAAATTCAAGAAGCTGCACGATAAGGCAGTAATTCCTACAATTGCAAATCCAGGTGATGCCGGATCAGATTTAACTGCCACATCGATAGAACATGAATTGAATTCAATTATACGATATGGAACCGGCATAGCAATAGAAATTCCGATTGGATACGTTGGTCTGATATATCCCAGAAGTTCAATATATAAAAAGCAATTGGTGTTATCTAATTGTGTTGGTGTTATTGATAGTGGTTACAGAGGTGAATTAATGCTTCGTTTCTGGGGTGACAGAGAAGCTGAAATTTATAAAGTAGGTGATAGAATAGGTCAACTTGTAATTATGCCAATTCCGTCCGTAGAATTTGAAGAGGTTGAAGAACTTGAAGATACGGAACGTGGTGAAGGTGGATTCGGTTCAACTGGAGAATAATGATAGGAAATACAGAACATACGTTATTTATAGAAAAATATCGTCCCGCCGATTTGGACGGATATGTAGGTAATGAATTACTGAAAAGTAAAGTTAAAGTATATATTGAATCGGGAGACGTACCTCATTTATTATTGTATGGTCAAGCTGGAACTGGCAAAACTACACTAGCCAAAATTATATCTAATTCAATTGACGCGGATGTACTTTATATAAATGCGTCTGACGAAAACAACGTAGACACGGTAAGAACCAAAATCAAAAACTTTGCCAGTTCAATGGGATTCAGAAAGTGGAAGATTTGTATTCTTGATGAAAGTGATTATATGACTCCGAACGGCCAAGCAGCCCTTCGTAATTTAATGGAAACTTTTTCAAAAACTACACGTTTCATTCTTACATGTAATTACGTTGAAAAAATTATAGACCCTATACAGAGTAGATGCCAATCATTTGCCATAACACCTCCTAACAAAGCAGACGTGGCTAAGAGGCTCGTGTCCATCCTCAGCGCAGAAGGAGTATCCTTTGACAATGCGGATGTAGTGTCTATTGTTAATAATGGATACCCTGACATAAGACGTATATTGGGATCGGCACAAAGTCAAATAATAAATGGTAAGTTGACAATAGATAAGCAATCTATCATTCAGGCAAATTACATGAATGAATGTTTGATTCACCTAACATCTAAGGCAAGTACTGAAAATAAGTTTGTACTTATAAGACAGACTATAGCTGATAGTAAGGTTAAGGACTTTACTCAATTCTTTAAGTTTCTTTATGACAATGTAGATCAGTATGCTCCACAAAAACAAGGTGAAGTAATTATTAAGTTGGCTGATGGCCAATATAAAGATAGCTTTGTAGTGGACTCAGAAATTAATATAATGGCAACCATTATGGGAATCTTAGATATTATAAACTAATGCATATTATACACCACATTTTAGGTACATGCGGAGAACCACATTTTTCTTTACTAAGTTTATTTGGATTTGTCCCAATGATTTACTATATTGTAAAGGCTAAGCTACGTAAATATATAAAATGAGTACAACGAAACCAAAAACAATCTTCGAACACTTAGCAGGTATAAAGGATAAGAAAGTACCTTGGAATACCTTAAGTGAGTTGGATAAAAAATCGTTTAGTCCATTTCTTATAAATAGATTTCTAAGTATGAACCAGGACTTAATTGAATTCGTAAATGAATTTCAAATATTTTCCATTGGATTATTAGAACCAAGAGATGTATATAAAGTTTATTATGATTTCTTACCCAAAGTAAAAACGTATGACAAATACATTAAAGGAAAGGGTACATCTAAGTATGATAGTGAACTGATTGATTACCTCATTAAATGGTATAAAGTTTCATCACGCGAAGTGATTCAATATTTAGAAATAATGGATAAGGATGATGTAAAATCTATCTTACAGGCGTATGGTCTTGATAAGAAAAAAATAACCAAGCTCACGAGCTTTAAGAAAAAGTAGTGATATTTATAATAGTAAATAAAAAATAAGTTATGAAGCAGTTTTTTCCCATTGGTGGCCGGGTAATAATAAAGCCCACCAAACAAGACATTACATCCGGTGGAGTAATAGTACCAGAAACAAATGATGAAGGTGTAAACACAGCTGAAGTAGTTGCTGTGGGTCCTGGATTATTATTACTGTCTGGTGCCAGAGGTGACATGCAGTGTATTGTGGGTGATATCGTATTGTATACTAAATTATCTGCGAAAGTAATGGAAGATACAGACGGATTGATGGCAGTCCAAGAATCTGATTTATTGTCTATTATAAACAGAACAGGACCGAAAAACAAATCGAGTTCAGACTACCCTTCACCTCCACCAATGCCTCCGACAGACCGCAACAGCGCGCACATTTAAAAGAAAATAAAAACAAGTTATGAAGAAAAATTTAGATTTTGGATCTGATGCCAGGCGATCATTATTGACCGGCGTAGAAAAATTAAATAACGCTGTTTCAGCTACACTAGGTCCGAAAGGACGTAACGTAGTATTGGAAAAGGCCGAAGGCTTTGTATCGACAAAGGACGGTGTTAGTGTTGCACGGGAAATCTATTTGGACAACCATCTGGAAAACGCTGGGGCTCAAATGATGAAGCAAGTTGCATCTGAAACTAATGATGAAGCAGGTGACGGAACAACTACCAGTACTGTATTGGCTCATTCTATTTTAAGGGATGGATTTAAGAAAGTAGAAAACGGGTCCAATCCAATTGACCTTAAACGTGGTATGGATATAGCAGTATCTCAAGTAGTAGGTGCATTACAATTAATGGCCAAAGAAATTACTGATGAAAAAGAAGTACTGTCGGTCGCAACTATTTCTGCTAATAATGATTCCCAAATTGGAAATCTTATTTCAGAAGCTATGAAGGAAGTTGGTACAAGTGGCGTAATCACAGTTGAAGAAAGTAATTCATACGATGATTCATTGGAAATTGTAGAAGGTATGCAATTTGATAATGGATATTTGTCACCTCACTTTATCACAAGTCAGGAAGATATGAATGTTCAATTAAAAGGTGCCGTAATTTTATTGGTTGACAAACGATTGACTTCACTTAAGGAATTGGTTAAGCCATTGGAATTTTGTATTTCTAATTCACGCCCACTTTTACTTATCGCAGAAAATGTTGAAGCCGAAGCTTTGGCTGGATTAATTGTGAATAAAGTACGTGGTGCTATTACAGTTGCGGCTGTTAAGGCTCCTGGTTACGGCGACCGTAGGTCTGATATCTTAGAAGACATAGCAGCACTAACAGGCGCTACTGTGGTCACACCTAAGAAGGCTATGAAGCTAGATGAATTTAATTCTGAATGGTTCGGCAGCGCGGCGCTTGTCACAATTACAAACAAACTGACTACAATTGTAGATGGTGGAGGCGAAGCTCCTGATATCGAATCAAGAATATCAGAAATCAAAACTTTGATTGAACAGGCTACATCGCCATATGAAACCGAACAACTTCAAGATAGATTGGCCAAGATGGCTGGTGGTATTGCTGTTATTAAGGTTGGGGCCGGAAGTGATATTGAATTGAAAGAAAAGAAAGACAGAGTAGAAGATGCGTTAAACGCGACACGTGCGGCTGTTGATGAAGGCGTCATCGCCGGCGGCGGCTACGGATTGCTAGCAGCAATTAATTCAGTTGGTTACATGGAAGGTGGCACATATTCCGATGTAGATGGCCCGGCGAACCAAGACCAGATGTATGGATATGGTATTGTACTTGAAGCATGTAGAGCGCCAATGATTAAAATATTGGTCAACGCTGGGTTGAATTTCAATAGTATATTAAATACAGTTTCAATATCAGATAATGCTAATTTTGGATACAACGTGAATACAGGAAATTATGTAGACATGGTAGCCGATGGGGTCATTGACCCTGTTAAGGTAACTCGTGTTGCACTTGAAAAGGCTGTATCAATCGCAAGTACAATTCTAACTACCGAAGCTGTAGTTACCGATGTACCGGATGAATCAGCATCAGTTAACAATCAAATGATGGGATATTAATTATGGGAAAGACAATTAACATGGGTGGTAAAGGCCCTCCGCCTCCACCAGTACCACAGGAACCACAACTCAATATTAAACCGGAAGATTTAACTGATTACACATGTAATAACTGTGGAAATCAAACATTTGTTCAGGCATTTGTATTCAAAACACTATCGGCAGTTATGTCACCGGATGGAAAGGAACGAATGATTCCACTACAGGTGTTTAAATGTGATGAATGTAATGAAATCGGAAAAGAATTTTTACCAAAAACGTAATAATATGTCAGACGAAAAAAAGGTTGTAGTACCATGTGGTACTCGTGGAACCGATAAAACTGAAAATACTCCCGTTGCTCAAGACTCAACTGAAGATAGAGTGGCCGAAGCCCTGGGCCGGAGTAACGAAGGGCCAAGTGTAAACAAAACGCGGGATTTATCTACGTGGTATCATTACGTGGATTGGACCACGTGGCCTCCAAGACCAACAATTCCAGGAGCTCGGCCAATGTTGCCTATTCTTGATCCGTATGGCGATTACCCAGTTACTGTCAGTGAACCAAATCCATATGTACGTGATACACCGGATACTCTGGCGCTTACACGAAACGAAACAGCTATAGAATATTGTGAACGAATGTATCCATTATGTACAACTGAATTCAAGCGATTACAAGATGAAATGTACGTCACGTTTTGTAAAAAGCAACGGAATTACGGCCCAGCAAATATATCAGTGGGAACCCCATTGACAACGCCGGAAGATATAAAATTATCATTGACAGGCCTATTTTTTAGAATGAATGATAAAATTCAACGTATCAAACAACTTGTAGTGATGGGGCAACCAGACGAAGTGGGTGAGGCTATCGATGATACATATGAAGATTTATCTGTGTATGGAATTATCGCTAGATTAGTAAATACTGGAAAATGGGGTAAGTAATTATTTGGTAATGTCATAATTTATTACTATATTACTGTAATGAATAAAGGTTACAAATCTCCGAAGGAACTGGCTATAGCTGCCTACAAACAGGGTAAAACCCCGGTAAGCTATAGCCAGTTTAATATGTATAGGACTTGTCCCAGACAATGGAAGCTAACGTACATAGACAAGCATAAGTCATTTGATGCAAATGTGTTTAGTATATTTGGCACGGCTATACACGAATGTCTTCAACACTACTTAACAGTCATGTATGAATCTTCTATAAAGGAAGCTAATAAACTTGGCTTACATCAAATGATGCAAGCAGTATTGATACGTGAATACAATACCGAATATGAAAAAACAGGTGTACATTTCCTTACGTCCGATGATCTGAAGGAATGTTATTACGATGGTATTGAAATATTAGATTTCTTTTTAAAGAAGCGCGCTAAATACTTTGGTAAACGTAATTGCAAATTAATTGGAATTGAAGTTCCAATATTACAACCCGTTGAAAGTAACGATAATGTATCGTTCATTGGATTTGTAGATATTATAATGCAAGAAGGTGATAACGTAGTACTATATGATATTAAATCTTCATTCTATGGATGGAAGCCGGCAAGAAAAAAGATTGAAGGCGACCAAATTAGACTTTATAAAGAACATTATTCTAAGCAATTGGGTATAGATGCTAATTCTATTTTAGTTGAATATTTCATAGTAAAGAGGAAGTTATATGAAAATACTGATTTTCCGCAATCACGTATTCAACAGTTTAGGCCGGCTCATGGGTCGGTAAGTATGAATAGAACAAAGCGAAAGTTTAATTCTTTTATATCCACGGCATTTTTAGAAACAGGAAAACACAATAAAGAAGCGGAATATCCAGCATGGAAAACCGGCTGTAAATTTTGCGCATTTAAAGACAACTATGAATTATGTCCAAAAGGAAGCAGAATCAAACCAGAGTCGGAATAGTTGGTAGTTTGGGATGGCAGAATAGACGTAAAATAAAGGATAGTATTTGGAAAATGAAAGGACGATTCGGCAGCGAACTACAAATAGTGTCAACGGGAAATAAAGACGGAGCCGATAAGATGGCTAAGAAGTTTTGTCTTGAACTTGAATGTAACTATAAAGAATTTAATCCGGCATATACAAATGCTAATTTATATTCCGCCTGTCATGAAAACTATTACGGGAAGGAATACAGCCCAAGATATATATTTCACAGAAACGATATGTTTTGTAAGCATATCGATTATTTAATGGTGTTCATCGATAAAGGTGACTCGAATAAAGGAATAATCGATATAATAAATAAGACAAAAAAATTAAATAAACCAGTCGTTATTGTATATTAGCGATATTTATAATAAAGTTATAATAAATGAATAAGTTACCTAAGTTACGAAAAGTAGATACATCTAAGCCTCCAAAGAAAAAAGTATTACTATTATCGGATGATATTAGATTACCATCTGGAGTAGGAACTATGTCCAGAGAAATGGTATACGGAACCGTGGCCACGTATGATTGGGTTCAGATTGGTGGAGCAATTAATCATCAAGATCAAGGTAAGGTGTTTGATATGAGCCAAGATGCAGCTACTGTAACGGGTGTAGGTGATGCTTCGGTCAAAGTATATTGTGCTAGTGGATATGGTAACCCTGATGTTCTAAGACAAATATTGTTAATTGAAAAGCCTGATATCATTGTTCACTTTACAGACCCCAGATTTTGGGACTGGCTGTACAACATGGAACATGAAATTAGGCAAACTATTCCAATTGCATATCTTAATATATGGGATGATTTACCGGCACCACATTGGAATCGTAACGCATATGAATCATGTGATTTATTAATGGCTATATCAAAACAAACATACAATTTAAATCGAATGGTACTAGGCCATGGCTACTATGAATCAGAAGATAAAACTGATGATGTCAATAGAATGAAATTGGTTGGTAATACTGGGCAGGAAGCACCGTGGAGACCCATACCATTATTAACATATGTACCGCATGGTATTGATACAGATACGTTTACACCACTTAAATCTACAGACCCTACGCTGGCCAAAGTTAAGCAGGCAATATTTGGAAATAAAGATCCAAAATTCGTAGCATTTTTTAATAGTAGAAATGTAAGACGGAAATGCCCGTCTAATTTGATATTGGCATTTAAATTAATGGTTGATAGTCTTCCCGAAGAACAACGAAGTGATTGTTACCTGTTGATGCACACCGACCCCGTTGACCAACATGGTACAGATTTACCAGCAGTCGCACAGGCACTTGCACCCGATGTAAATATCATATTCAGTAATCGAAAGATAAGTACTACCGAGTTAAATTGTCTGTATAATCTGGCCGATGTTACCTGTAATCCATCGTCCGCTGAAGGATTTGGATTATCACATATGGAATCATTAATGGCAGGAACACCTACCATAGCTACCGTCATCGGTGGGTTACAGGACCAAATGGGATTTACTAAAGACGGTAAGGAACTTACGGTTAATGATTTCACCGATGCAGTAGCTAGTAATAGTTCGGGTAACATCACAACCGAACATGGAAATTGGGTATATCCGTTATGGCCAATTTATAATTTACAAGGTTCACCCGCAACGCCATATATATATGATTCGATTGCTCCTATTACATCGCTACGTGATGGCCTGAAGTATTGGTACTTGAAAGGTGATGACCATAGAATTAAAGCAGGAGCAGCTGGAAGATCATGGTCAATTAAAAACGGGTTTACAAAAGAAAATATGTGTAGTAGAACCGTTTATTCGTTGGATATGTGTATGGATAGATTTCATCCAAGAAATAAATTTTCGGTCATTGACGTATCACATAAAGAAGATGTTACCTATACAAATTGTACGTTACTATGATATCACTTAGAAGTTTATTGGCGGAAGCAGAATATTCATTCGGTTGCGCTATGTTGTATTTTTCATTTCCAGAAATGAAACGTATTCATGATATGATTGCTACTAATGACGTATTTGAAGAGCCGAACGGTGACACGTATGGGCTAGAAGTACACCCGCACGCTACGCTGTTATATGGATTACATGATGGTGTAAGTAAACACCAAGTAGAATCAGTACTTGATGATTACACATATTCATCGTGTAGGCTACACAATCCATCTACTTTCAGTAGTGAATTTTATGATGTACTTAAGTTTGATGTAAAGGGTGCCAACTTAAATGAAACAAATAAAGCGCTGGGAAAATTACCACATACGACTAAGTTTCCTGATTATCATCCTCACATGACTATAGCATATCTAACACCTGGAACGGGAAAAAAATATATCGATATACTCAACCAGATTAATTTCAATGAATTTCAGGCGACGCCACAGTACGCTATTTATTCCGTACCGGATGGACAAGAATACAGAATTAATATCAAATTAGATTAAAACAAAAAATTAAATGAAAGAATCATTAGTTATAAGTTGCCCGGCAAGTAGTAGAAGTGGATACGGCGATCATTCAAGAGACATTATACGTAGTTTAATTGCGTTGGATAGATTTGATATAAAGATAATGGATCAGCGATGGGGGTCATGCGATAAAAACGCGTTGACTACCAATGATACTGATATTACCAATTTATTTGCGCAGCCTGGCCAACAGCTTAATCAACCTGACGTATGGATTCAAGTGACAGTACCAAATGAATTTCAAAAACAAGGGAAATTTAATATTGGTATTACGGCTGGAATGGAAACCGATAAAGTATCTCAAAAATGGATTGAAGGATGTAATAATATGGATTTGGTAATTACTACATCCAATCATTCTAAGGCATCATTTGTAAATTCTATACTACAAATTGTAGATAATAATACTAAGCAACAAGTGGGTGAACTTAAGGTTGAAACGCCCATTGAAGTTTTATTTGAAGGTATTAATACTGACATATTCCATAAGACGCCTGATATTCCAGTTACCATTGTCACCCAAATGGAATCAGTACCCGAAGACTTTTGTTTTCTTGTCATGGGTCATTGGTTGAAAGGTGATTTAACCCACGATAGAAAGGATATTGGCGGAACTATATCAACGTTCATTCAAACGTTTAAGGGTATGGCACCTAGAAATAGACCTGCACTAATACTTAAAATAAGTGGATCAGGATTCAGTGTTACCGATAGAAATACTATGATAGCACAAATTGAATCTATTACATCCAAATATCAAAAAAAGGATCTACCGAAGGTATATCTGTTCCACGGTGACTTAACTCCCGCTGAAGTCAATGGGTTGTATAACCACCCGAAAATCAAAGCTATGGTTTCCTTTACTCACGGTGAAGGTTTTGGGAGGCCACTACTAGAATTTTCAGTAACACAGAAGCCGGTAATTGCAAGTAATTGGTCCGGTCATATTGATTTCCTAACAAAATCAGTTTTACTTCCTGGTGAACTAAAAAATGTACACCCGTCAGCAGTATGGGAAGATGTAATTATTCCGGAATCAAAATGGTTTTATGTTAATTATCCAACTGCAAGTAATATACTAAAAGCCGTGTATGAAAGTTATTCTGATTATGTAGTCGATGCGCGAAAGCAAGCAATGATATCAAGGGAACAATTTAATCACGGAAGCATGACGGTTGAATTCGGTGACATATTAGATAAGTACGTTTCAAAGAAAGTAGAATTAAAACTTCCAAAATTAAATAAGATAGCACAATGACAAACGGAACATGGGAAACTAGCCCATTTACAGATAAACAATCTGTACTAGTCGAACACGACGATCAGGGAAATAAATCTAAGTATGATATTGAAAGTGGATTTTTCACTAATGAATATCCTTTAAATTATATCAAATATCCAGATGAAAACCTAACTGGTCAAGATGGATACGAAGCTAGACTTCCAGAATTAATTAAAAATCTGAGACATGACGATGGTGAATCGTATTGGTATCCAATTGTAGTAGAAGCATCCGATGGTATAGTTTTTCCTCTCGGTACATTACAAAGCTGGGAATGGTGTTACGCACCTGTAATAGATAATGAATCTACGTCTGAAGCTGATATGAAAAACGCCAAATATTACAAGCGTCATTTAGATGCAATTAAAAACATAAATGGGTATTCGCTCGGTGATATCAGCTTCGAACAACAAACCTTAATAAATACCGACGATGAGCCGATTAATTGAACATCAGTATAATATACGGAAACGGAGCCGCATCACACCAGCCGAATTTGAACATGGTATGATAGTAGAAGCAAACTACAATACCAAAACAGGTGAAGCGAGAAAATATATGTTGGTTGTACTTAGTCCAGATTGGCCCATTAATTCGGGCATGTGCCATGTTATTAAGATGAATGATATTCCCCGCCATGTATTTCTAAGGCTAATAACCGAACTGGGTATTGTTTGCGTTAACAACAAGCGTATGGTTAAAATTCCAATGGTAGACATTACCGAAACCAACACTCAACGATTTTATTTAGATACAATAAAGAGTTCACGGTTTCCAGATGTTAAGAAAGCCTATAGAACTTTACTAACAGATTCATTTAAAAATTCATCGGTAATAGAATATAAATTCGGCAAAGAATTAGAAAATAAATACCCATGTGCTGCTCCCGAGCCAATTAAAGTAGACAGTAATGAAGATTAGTTATGCAATTCCGGTCAAAGATGAACTACATCAAATACAGCATTTGATTACTCATTTATTAGACAACAAGCGTTCCGAAGATGAAATTGTAGTTTTATATGATTCAAAAAACGGCCATGAATACGTAGAAGAATACTTACGATCACATTCTGTTAATTCGGAATATATGTGGTATGAGCGACCGTTTGAAGGCTCTTTTGCGGACCAGAAGAATTATTTGAATTCAATGTGTAACGGTGATTGGATTTTTCAAATTGATGCCGATGAAGTTCCAGATGAACATTTATTGGAAGTCTTGCCAGGTATTTTGGTTGAAAATGAAGCAACCGATTTACTGTGGGTTCCCCGGGTAAATATTGTTAAAGGTATAACTCCACATCATATTCGTAAATGGGGATGGATACAAGATGATCAGGGTAGAGTCAATTTTCCTGACTTTCAAAGTAGAATCTATAGAAATAAGGATTCAATACAATGGACGAATCACGTACATGAACGAATAATAGGCGCTGCATCATATGCATTCCTACCTACCGAAACAGAATATTCGTTATTTCACGCTAAGGATATTAATAGACAAGAACGCCAAAACGAATTTTATAATACGTTATGATTAACAAAATATATTCAGCGGTAGAACCGGGTAAGCTATTGCACATGGTAATTACCGATGTACTTGATTCTAAATATGATGGAAGATTAGATATTATATCAGGCGAAAATTTCCTACAGTGTTCCGTACTTGGTATGGGAGAAGGTAAAACATTCGTTCCGCACCGACATATAAAGAAGCATCGTTCATATACAGATCAGATTGCTCAGGAATCTTGGGTAGTATTACGTGGTAAAGTTGAATGTACTTTCTATGATTTGGATGATGGTGTTTTGTGTAAGATGATATTGAATCAGTTTGACGCCAGTTTTACTTTAGAGGGTGGCCACAATTATTTGATATTGGAAGACGGTACACGGGTGTTGGAATATAAGACTGGGCCATATGAGGGCCAAGAATTCGATAAAACTTTCATCAATGAACAATAGATTTGTAGTTATAACTACATGCTATAATGTAAATGATTATATTCGAATGAATATAGCCATGAACAAATATCAAAGTTATAAGAATGTATTGTACCTATACATTGATGATGGTTCTACTGATGGTACGTATACTACGTTACTAGATGAAACTCATAGTGATGATAGGTGCCATGTAATTCGTAACGATGATAATGGAAGTCAAGGTAAAGCCTATATGTTTGGAATTAGTTGGCTACAGGTAAACGATTTAATTTCAGATGAAGATATAATAGTTGAAGTTGATGGTGATGATTGGTTATCAAGTGTATTTACGTTACAATATATAAGCCAAATTTATACCGACAATGCTGTATGGATGACCTATGGCCAATACCAAATGTATCCAAGCGGTGAAACAGGCGGCCATTATAATATGGGTATAGACCAAGCAGTAGATTCAGCTAATACTTATAGATTCACACCGTTCCCGTTTTCCCATCTAAAGACGTATAAGTACCATTTGTTTAGTAGGATACCTACCAATAGATTAACAGATGATTGTACGGGAGAATACTTCTCAGCCGCTTGGGACCATGCCCTATGTATTCCAATGGTAGAAATGGCTGGTAAGGATCATATCTATAGATGTGATGATATATTGTACATACTGAATAGGTCCGCTGATTTAAATAACGAAGGATCCGTTAGGCAGAAAGAACAAAAGGAAATAGAAAAAAGAATTAGAACTAAGCCACCGATGGACAGAATTATTACATCAAATATTACATTTGATTTGAAGGGTCCTGGTGCGCCTGGTGGCATACATAATTATGGATTAGGTAATTTGATGTTTCAGGTTGCTACCGGAATATCAATGGCAAAGGACAACGATGCAACATTAATTCTTCCTCAATTAAAAACGCCTCAATTTGGCGGATATACAAATAATATATTTAGTAAAATACGCACTACCCCAAGTGTAAATCATACTATGACGTATGAACAACCAGAATTTACATACAGTGATACACCGTTTTATCCAAACTGTAAATATTCTGGTTACTTTCAATCGGAAAAATTCTTTGTTCACAATCGTCAGGCCATACTAAATATGTTCAAACACGATGACGATATGATGAAGCCGGTACAGGAGAATCTAAGCACGTTATTACCATTTACTGGCAACGTAGTATCAATTCATGTACGTAGGGGTGATTACACTAATTTATCAGAAATGCACCCTATACTTCCGATGGATTATTATAAAAATGCCATAGATTATTTTGATTCATCAGCTTTATTCCTTATATTTAGTGATGACATTGACTGGTGTATGAATAATGAATTATTTTCGTCGTTATCAAATAAACACTTTGTATGTGATTGTGATGATTATTTGGATTTATTGATAATGTCTGAATGTAATCACAATATTATTGCCAACTCTACATTTTCTTGGTGGGGAGCATGGCTAAATGAAAACCCCGATAAAGTTGTAATTGCACCTAAACAATGGTTCGGCGAAAAAAGAAATTTAAGCGATAAAGATATAATACCAGAATCATGGATAAAGATATAATGGAAGTAAATTTGTTTGGCGGATTTACTCACCTGGACAGAGACAACGGTCATTTTTCAATGACTGATAATCGTATTCCTAAAAATTGGAAATGGGTTAGAAATAAAATGAAGCACAATGGTATCACTATATTTTCAGATGATTGGATGTGTAATGGTGAGTTGGTAACTTCTGTGGAAAGCACATATAAGGTTGGTATGATAATAGAACCACCACAAATCAATTCAAATGTGTATTCTAATATAGAAACCATTATAGATTTGTTTGATTTTATATTGACGTACAATCGTGACTTGATTGACAAATATCCAACAAAATGTATATATTATCCGTTTGGTGGCTCATGGGTATTAGAAGATAACATAGGCGTGTATGAAAAATCAAAGGATGTAAATATTATATATTCTAACAAGAAATTAACTGACGGTCATAAACTACGTCATGAAATTGCTAGAATGTTTCCCGATGTAGATAGGTATGGTTCGGGGGCAGGTATAGACTTTGATTATAAAGAAGAAATTCTTGCTCCATATAGATTTTCAATTGTAGTGGAAAATTCAAAGATACCGGATTACTTTTCAGAGAAGTTACTAGATTGTTTTGCCGTTGGTACTATCCCAATTTACTATGGACCAAATGCAATAGGTAATTATTTTGATAAAAACGGAATTATAATGTTCGATACTATATCGGAATTGGATGATATACTTTCTACACTAACTACTGATTTATATGAACGTAAGTTACATTCTGTCATGAAAAACAACGCGATGATGCGTAATTATTATTGTCAAGAAGATTGGATATATGATAATGTATTTAAGAATTTACATGAAACATCAGATAAAGAAATAATAGATTTAAGTCCCGATGACTTTAGAACTACAGTAGATGGACATGTACAGCGTCATTGGCTTGACCAGTTTTTTTCAAACGGTGGCGATTCAACTCATTTATATTTTGATTTAAATGAAGACTCGGTAGTGTTCGACGTTGGTTCATATGAAGGCGATTATTATAATCAGCTTATGTTACGTAATAAACATACCTTACGTATACATGCATTCGAACCAGTACAATCTTTCTATCGATATTCAAGCGAACATTTACCGGATAGCGTTACACTACATAATTTTGCACTGGGTGATTCTAATTCTACATTTGAAATTTCGGTTGATGGTAATTCATCGTCGCAATTTACATCCGGGTCAAAGGAAACATGCAGTAAGGTTAGATTCCGTGATTTTGTAATAGAAAACAATATTGATGATATTTCATTGATAAAAATTAATATTGAAGGTGGAGAATATGAATTACTTAATGAAATTATAGATTCGAAATTTATTAATAAGGTTGACCGTATATTGGTTCAGTTTCATTACTTAGCAGTTAATCCTATATCCGATAGAGCAAAAATAATAGAACGATTGAAAGAAACACATGAACTTGTATTTTCATATCCGTTTGTTTGGGAATGTTGGAAACGTAAATAACCAATGGCATATTTATTTAAAAATGATGCGAATAATGCACATTATTGTTTTGTTCACATACCAAAAACCGGCGGCACAACAATCGGAAAAGTATTGTCAATGTATGATGAAATAGACACGATTTATGGGTGGGAAAATAAAGGACCAATAACCGGCCACTTATCCTTAACGGATATTAAAGGTATATGTAGATTACAAAACATAGACTTTAAAAATTTAATTACATTTTCGCTTGTCAGAAATCCGTATTCATGGTATGTATCTTGGTATCATTTTTTAAAAGTACATGCTAGTGTTGATAATGATTTTAGTATAGAATCTAAATGGACTCAGTTATCGTTTCCAGAATTTATGAAAAATATATACCAATATAGGGATGAACTGACATTTTATAATAATGGTAAACTGACTCCCAAATATCAACAAATGATAGACTGGATATCAATTGATAGAAATGAATATGTTAATGCTGTTTTTAAAATGGAAGACATTGGTAAATGGCCTGATATGTTGAATTCCATTGGTATAGATGTAACTATTTCAAAACATGAACGAAAATCATCACACAACGATTTTAGAACATATTATGATGATTATACTATTGGTTTGGTGGCTGAAATGCACTCGGATGATTTGAAATTTTTTGGATATAACTTTGAATAAATTAAACATGAACGAAATTAAAATAAATTTAGGATGTGGCTGGCGAAACTTTGGTAAAGATTGGGTACATATTGACGGCGGCGATTATAGTCACTTAGATTCACATGATATTGTAACTCTACCATATAGAGATAACACCGTAGATTTAATATATGCCAGTCATGTATTAGAATACTTCGATTATGATGCGGCTGTGATTTTGATGTATGGCTGGTATCGTAAATTGAAACCAGGTGGAACAATTAGAATAGCCGTTCCTAATTTCGCCGCAATGGCTTCTTTATATATGGCCGGACAATATCCATTGGAATCTTTCTTGGGCCCACTATACGGCAAAATGTATATGGATGGTAAGGCAATATATCACAAGACAGCATATGATTATGCTAGATTAAAATCGGTATTATTTAAGGCGGGATTCAACTATGTACGTATGTATGATTGGAAAGATACTGAGCACAGTATGTATGACGATCATTCACAGGCTTACCTACCACACATGGATAAAGAGAATGGTACATTAATTAGTTTAAATATGGAAGCAATAAAATGAGCTTTAATACAATAACATCCTTCGAAGATATAGTAGCCAGTTATTTTGGTGCTAAGTACGGTGTAGCAGTAGATTCGTGTACACATGGATTGGAATTATGCCTAAGATATACTAAGGCCGATAAAATGCAATCTCCCCGCAGGACATACATATCAGTACCTTTTTTAGCAGATAAATTGTCAATTGATTTAGAATGGATTGATTGTACTTGGTCGGACTATTACTATATTACGACTGATATTATAGATGCAGCAGTTTTGTGGGGTGAAAATACATATGTACCCAATACATTAATGTGTATATCATTTCAATATAGAAAGCATCTTAGTTTAGGTCGGGGTGGAATGATATTAACTGATAATATAGATCAAGCAGTGGCGTTAAAAAAAATGTCGTATGACGGTAGATTGCCAGATGTACCTTGGCGTGAACAAAACATCGATACGATGGGATATCATTATTATATGACGCCAGAAACGGCAGCCGAAGGCATATATAAGTTTGCAGAAGCAGTAGAAACAATTCCTCACCAATGGGATATTAATGATTGGCCAGACATTTCGTTGATGGATGTTTTTAATAATTAAAAATGGTACATCACGGTAAGGAAAATGGAATGTATGGTAAAACACATACTGATGAAGCCAAGAAAAAAATATCGGAATCAAGAACTGGGACAAAATGGAATGACGATGTTAAACAACGTATATCAGATTCTATAAAGGGTGAAAATCATCCTATGTATGGTAAAAAACATCGTAAGGAAACCATTGATAAAATGAGTGAAGTTAAACACGGGATTAATAACCCTATGTATGGTGTTGGTTGTTCTGTAAAATGTATAGATGGTGATAAAAACGAAGTTACGTTTCCCACTATTAGTGAGGCATCCGAAACATTAGGAATATCAATTACTGCTATACGAAATAGTATTGAAAAAAAGAAACCCGTAACCAAAGGTAAATTCAAGGGTTACAAATTTAACACAAATGAAAATCTTTAACAAGTAATGAGTAAAAAAGCATTTATCACGGGAATTTCAGGACAGGACGGATCGTACCTGGCCGAATATTTACTTTCATTGGGATATGAAGTACATGGTATAGTCCGCAGAAATTCTGTTCCAGAACATCAAGATACCCGTATAACGGATATTCAAGATAAAATCAATACCTACTATGGTGATTTATTAGATCAAGGTGGAATAGAAAAACTACTGGACGACATACAACCAGATGAAATATATAATTTGGCAGCACAAAGCCACGTTAGAATTAGTTTTGATATTCCACAATTCACAGTACAAACAAATGCCATAGGTGTATTGAATGTGATGGAAGCTTATAGGCGAAGTTGTCCAAAAGCCAAGTTTTATCAAGCCAGTAGTTCGGAAATGTTTGGTTTATCAGTTGATGAGGATAATTGCCAACGTGAAACAACACCGATGAATCCCGTATCTCCATATGGATGCGCAAAGGTATTTGGATATAACATTGTACGTAATTACAGACGGGCCTATAAGCTCCATGCATCCAATGGTATTCTTTTTAATCATGAATCACCACGTAGAGGCTCGAACTTCGTTACTAATAAAGTAGTTAAGGCTGCGGTTCGTATATCACTTGGTATGCAAGATAAGTTGGAACTGGGAAATATCGATTCATATAGGGATTGGGGTCACTCAAAGGACTATGTTAGGGCAATGCACTCCATTGTACAACAAGACGAACCAGGTGACTACGTAGTATCTACAGGCAAGACACATTCAGTCCGTGAAATGTGCGATTATGTCTTCGGTAGTCTGGGACTTGATTATAATGATTACGTTGTACAAAATCCAAAGTTTCTTAGACCAGAAGAATTACCATATTTAAAAGGCGATTCAACTAAAATAAGAACTGAATTAGGATGGGAACCCGAATATACATTTGAAGCCATGATGGACGAAATGGTGCAGTTTTGGGTAAAATTTTACGCATAATGTTTAGAGGAAATAATACAGTTGACTACTGGGAAAAGAAACATACTGAACAGTATGAAGTAAATACCGAATACGATTTCACCACAATTGAAGATTCAAGCTATGTTAAAATTGCGTCCGATATACTTGGAATCAATGGCGAATCATTCGAACGTAATAGTATTCTTGATGTAGGGTGTGCAGCAGGATACGCTATTGAATATTTTAAACAAAATCATCCAGAGTGGGAATGTACAGGGTACGACTTTTCCAAGACTGCTATAGATGCAGCAACTATAAAGTCGCCACTATGTACATTTGAATGTAGGGATATTTTATTAAATCCAATTGAAGCTGACTTTGGCTATATTACATGCCTTGAAACTATTGAACACATAGAAGAAGGAGTCAATTATAAAATCATTGATAATATCTTAGACCATTGTGAATACGCATTTATATCCACAGTAGATACGGTAGATGATTGTTTTGGTGAACACATATCACATTATACACTGGATACGTTTGATATCAGAGGCTACCCTGTTCTTTGGAAATCAAACTTAGAAGATATAAATATGCCCGATGGAATCTATCATTATATTGGATTCTTATTAAAAGGAAAATTATGAAAATAGCATTTTTTTCAGAAAACACATTTACCGGTAAGGTACCTCGTAACTTCGAACAAATGCGTACGGAATTTGCTTGGATGTGTGCACTCGATGCTAATCATTATACTCTACCAAATAAAAATAATCCGGACCACGGTAAATTTGAATCACATGATTTGGGTATAATAATTATACCAAAAAAAGGCCAGTATGACTGGGACGCCATATTAAGTTCTTTGAAACCGGCATGTGGTAAATTGGCAGTCATGCAAGAAGGACCGAATTGGTATTGGCAGGATTACCCAATTGAACAACAGTTTGATTATTATGGTATTTTAAGTCGGGTAGATACTATTTTTGCACATAATAAGTCTGATGTACTATATTATCAGGGACATTTTCCAGATAAATCCGTGTATACATTACAATCTCTTATGATTGAAAATTCTATTATCAGGCCATTAACTGAAAAAACAAAGGATGTTATTATAGGTGGTAATTTCTGTTCGTGGTACAGCGGATTTGATTCGTATGTAGTAGCCAAAGAATACAGCGATACAGTCTATATACCGTCAATGGGTAGAAAGATTGTTGGAGAAGAACAAGTAGATGGCCTGGTTCATTTACCATATATGAAATGGGTAGATTGGATAGCTGAGCTGTCTAAGTATAAGGTAGGAATACACTTGATGCGTACACATGCAGCTGGAACGTTTGCCCTAAACTGTGCATTCCTTGGTATACCATGTATTGGTTATAATGGATTGGATACACAAATGGTCTGCCACCCAGAAACTACAGTAGATGTAGGAGATATACATTCTGCTAAAAAAGTTATGTTAAAGTTAGCTCAAGATTTGGATTTCTACAAAGAATGTAGTATATTTACACAGAAGGCTTATGATACACATTATTCTGAACGTATCTTTTTAAGTAAATTTTATGATAAATTTCAATAATGAATATTAGTATAATTCAACCGGCTCGTAATAATTTAAAATATCTTAAATGGTCATATGATTCCATTAGACGAAATCAAGGAGACCATACCGTAGAAATTTGTGTGGCAGATGACTTTTCTGATGATGGTACTGATGTATGGTGCCAAGATACTGCTGAACGTGATGAACATTTCAAATGGATGCGTAACGCTGGCCCGAAACGTCTTGGGCATACTATCTTATATGATGATTTAGTAAATAGAGTTGCAACTCATGATATTTGTATGATATTTCATGCGGATATGTATTTATGTCCAGTCGCATTAGATGCAATTGAAAAGAATATAGGTAATTCAGATTCAAAAACAATAGTATCACTTACTCGAATAGAACCACCATTACATCCACCTGGTCCGGAAAAAATTATAATGGATTTTGGTATTGAAACCGAGGAATTTGATGAAGATGCTCTATTATTATGGCTGGTACATACCGATGGAGAATATAAAAATACAGAAGGTATATTTGCACCGTGGGCATTTTGGAAAAAAGACTTTCAAGAAATTGGAGGCCATGATCCATTATTCGCGCCACAATCAAAAGAAGATTCAGATATCTTCAATCGCTTTCAATTGAATGGTGTTAAATTCATTCAAACATGGGAAGGTTATGTATATCATATGACCTGCCGCGGAAGTAGATTTGCAGATGGCGCTACACGTAATCCAGCTGGCCAAGTGTTCATGAAGAATCGTGAAACAGATGAATGGTTAATTCAAAATCAAAAGTCAACGCGAAATTTTATTCGTAAATGGGGCCATATGGTTAAGCATGATGAATATATGAAACCAATAATTCCACCTAAATATATTATCAAATTTAAAATTGATAATTGTACACAGCAGTTATTACACATAGTAGAACCCTGGGCTTCGCGGATTGAATGCGACTTATCCGAAGATGAAATTGATTCGTATATCAAATCAGAGCAAGATAATACTCTATTTGATTTAAGAGAACACATCAACAATTTCTATGATGGTGGTGAAATGGATTTCTTTTACGATGTAATAGTAAATATTGATGGTAATACGTACATTCAATCGGACCATGATATAACCGCCCAGCTATCAGAAATTATAAAAGATAGTGGTGAAATAGGTGAATTTAAAATAGGAAATTTACTAATTACTATCAATAAATTGGAAGATCATTCTAAAGAATTGATATTTATTAACAAATAATATGGAATACTATTTACAGATGCCCGGCGACACAGAAGAAACAGCCGGCTTCGATTCAAATTTATTAGGTATAGATAATGGCTTTGGTGTATTTTGGGGTGGCCAAGCTATGAATATATTACTTAAGATGACAGAAAATAATCCAGATGCACTTATGGTTGTTAAGATAAGAACCGATATAGGTGGAACATACACAATAACCGAATTTTTAAAAAAAATTGAACCCCTGAAGATTAGATTAAAATGAAAAAAATTAACTTGGACGATTATATAGAAATCCCTCCAGCAAAAAAGGTTAAGATTAAGAGCAAAAAGAAGCTCACCGATAGTTTTGATGATTCAACCTTGAAACCAAAGAAACGCCGTGCAAAAACCGATTTAAAATAAATCTGTATATTTATATGAAAGGAATTTTATATGAAAAAGATTAAATCATTTTTTGAAAAGATAGGTAATTGGTTTGTAGATACATGGAATACTGTAGCCGGTTTCTTTTCTAATCTATGGTATTCATTTCTGAATAAGGTAGTTGACCCAGTAGTTGACTTTTCGGTTAATGCATATACCAAGGCTAAGGCTCTTGTAATATTTATAATTGGATTGGTAACAGGTCTGGTGAATACATCTATACTATTTGTAGAAACTCTATTAGCGGTGTGGGCATCCGAATGTAAGGTTCTCCGTGAATCTTGGTTTGGAACCGATACACTTGAAATTGTCAAACGAAAGAAAAAGTAAGAGTCAATAAACTATGATTAACGAAGCAAGTGAACTCCCGGTTACAACTATTCGAGCAATAGAAAAATTAACTGATGCTAATAATCACACCGAAGCAAGATATGTTCTAGCCAGAACAATGGCCCATACCACGCTGTCAGCCGCGTATGACAAGCTGATGAAAATGCAGCGAAGAGATGGTCATCTTTCAACCGCTAATCAAAACATTAGACGTAGATTGGATGATAAGCTATTTGCAATGGCTAAATCCATGTATTCTAATTACGATAGTATACACAACGCATTCTAAGGAAATCACACTATGGAATCTAAAGATTTAAACGAAGTATCATACGCCGACGCAGCCAAAGGTACGGCAATTAAAAATGATGATGATTTAATATCAGTACTAAACACATTTGATAATTACGCAGAAATGAGTGATAATCCTAAGAAATACAGTGCTATGAAATCGGCCATCCAGCAAATTAGCAAATATACAAAAAATGCTTCGCCGGATATTGTAAGTCAGAATTCTAAATTGAATTCGGCTGGAAAATTGGCAATCAAACGTTATGGCAAAACTTTCAACTTACGGGAAAGTACTATTGATGAATTGAAGTATATGGATGGCCAATTTGTAGGATATGTTACGTTAGACAGCGGCAAAAAACGCTTTATTAAGATATTAAAATCGGGTCACGCGGCCGCTATGTGGTCGAATAAGAATATGAAAATGATGGAAAAGCCTGGTATACGCGGGCTTGGTACAATGGCTAAGTCTGAATGGGATAAATACGAATCAAGAGTTAGTGAAACTACTGAATCTATAGCTGAAACTACTGACCCAGATGTTATAACTCAAATACGAAGTGTTGTCGCTAAGGGTACTGCGGCAAAAGTAAAAGATCCTAAAACTGGTACGAACGTATTAGTTGATTTATTTTCAGCAGGAGCAATCGTTAGTGTATATGATAAAATTAGCGATTCAAATAAAAAGAAATTATCTTCATTATCAATACCATCTATGGTTAACATTGTATTTAAGTTAGGTAAGAAGAAAAAATAATAATTATGGTACTCTTAGAAGTAAAGAATTTAGTAGTACCCAAGGACATACGACAAATACACAGTATCTTCAAAAAGAATGGTAAGAAATTGTATGTAGTTGGCGGTGCTGTCCGTGATGCTGTATTAGGTAAGACTCCGAAGGATTGGGATTTGGCAACAGATGCTAAACCCGACGAAGTTATCGCTATGGCTAAGAAAGCTGGTTATAGCGTAGTTGAAGTTGGTAAATCATTTGGTGTTGTAATTATCGGTGGCCACGAGATAGCTACATTCAGAAAAGATATAGGCAAGGGTAGGCGCCCGGATTCAGTTGATTTCACCGATATCGAAGGTGATGTAAAACGTAGAGACTTGACTATCAACGCTCTCTTTTACGATATTGGAACAGATAAGATAGTCGACCTGGTAGGTGGAATCAAAGACTTAAAGAATAAGCAGATTCGTACCGTAGGTGTAGCACAAGAACGATTTGATGAAGACCCGCTCCGAAAGCTACGGGTACTAAGGTTTGCAGCAAGACTTGGCGGCAAAATTGAAAAGTCAGCATTACTTGCACTAAAAACAAGCCCAGGCTTAGATGGTGTATCAGCAGAACGAATTCGTGACGAATTTCTGAAATCTATCAAAAGTGCGAAATCAACTACTTGGTACTTGAAATTGGCCCATACATTAAAGATATTACATCTAATACTTCCGAATGTAAAGTATTCAACTAGTTTCATCAATAACAACAATTACAAGCTACAACTTGCTACTTTGTTGTTGGATGTACCAAATGTAGGTAAGTACCTTAAGAAGTTAAAGTATACTGACAAAGAATCATTTGATGTTGATTTCCTAATTAAGTTAAATAAATTCAATCCAGAAAATATATACCTTTTAAAGAGGTTACATGACAATACCGATTTATCTGATTCGGAAATAATCGAATGGGGTAAGTTGGTAAATAAAGACCTATCTAAGTTTGTCAAGTTCAAGCTAAGTGTAAATGGTCAAGATGTAATGGATAGAGGATTTAAAAAGCAAGATATTGGAAAAGAAGTGAAACGTCTGGAAACTGAAAAGTTTCTTAGTGAATCTATAAATGAAGTTGTCAATAACTTTAAATCATTATACAGTAAACTACCATCACCACTACAAAAACGAATCTTTAACTTAAAGTACATTGGTCAAAATCCAACCTATCATCCAGAAGGAAATGTATTGAAACATACCATCATGGTAGTTAATCGCGCGCTAAAGGATGGTGAGCATATAGATTACGCTTTAGCTGCAATATTTCATGATATCGGAAAAGATGAAACAAGTGGAATACATGCCAAGACAGGAAAAGTCACACATTATAATCATGAAAAGGTATCCGCTGAATTAGTTAAAAAATACAGTAGTGTAATTACTAAATTGGGTGGCAACGTTGATACTGTATATTATATAGTAAAGAATCATATGCGCGTACAGAACTTCGGTGTGATGAGACCAGAAAAACAAAAGAAGTTTGCTCAAGACCCTGAATTTGGTAAGCTGGTGAAATTCTCTAATAAATTTGATAAAGGTGGATTAGGTGAATCATTCTTAACTGAAATACCTATGGCTGATTTACAAAAAATCGACAAATTTGCCGACAAGCAATTGGACCCGGTTGATATTGTACTTACAGGTCAGCATTTTTTCGATAGACTTAATGACCCAAGGAATGAAAAAGATATATCCGGTGCAGAACTGATCGGCTTTTTTAAGCGCTTGAGTAGAAAGAAAAAAGAGTTTGTTACCTTCTTAAATAAGTACAAACAAGTTGTAACTACAGATGATAGGACAAACATAAACATTCCGTTTATGAAAAAAAGTAATAGGGCTATTGCTAAAACGGTTATGAGGAAAAAAGATTTCAACACACCGGATAAGAGGATTAATATATGAGTAAGCCAAATCGTGGTGAACTGGTAGTTGGTACATCGGTTGAAATGGAACATACAGATAATGCTAAATTAGCATTAAAAATAGCCAAAGACCATACATCGGAAGATTCAAACTATTACAGAAAGTTATATAAGGCAGGACTAATCGATGAGCCAATGGCCATTAAATTAGCAAAAAAGTATTTTGATTAATATTTGGATTAGTCATCAATAGTCCGTATATTGTACTATAATGCATGATTGGCGTTGTACGTCCAATGTTTAGGACACTATATCATCGTCTAATGTTAAATAATTGTTAACAAACGTAGATTTATTTGGATGCTACCGTCCCAGTGCGTATCTTAGTACTGTAACCAATGACACTACCAAACATGGACCTACATTCATCATTCTGGCTTTCAGATAACAACAACTACGGAATGCCCGTGAACACAGCTGTGGCTTCGGCACGGTTCGCGGACCCTGTAGTATTGGCCTCCTATCAACGTGCCATATCTAACTTTGTACGGATTGTAACCAATCGTACTGATATCGGCGTTTCATATGGTACGAATGATAATAGTTATACCGATGGTGAAAATATCACAATCGGGTCTAATATATCACAAAAAACATTTGATTCAGTAGTAGGTCTGGCGCTTCATGAAGGTAGTCACATTCTATTAACTGATTTTAAATATATTCAAACTGTATTTTCTCCGCATAGTATCATGTTTCATGATTATTTTCATAAATCAACGGTTAAGACGTTGTTGAATATAATTGAAGATCGTAGAATTGACAAATTTATCTATTCCAATTCGCCAGGTTACACCGGATACTATGAAGCACTTTATAGTCGATATTTCAATAATACTATAATCGACAAAGCTTTGAAGCTTGGAGAAAAGAATGACCCCACGTCATTTGATGATTATATGTTTCACATTATTAACTTTACCAATCCAAATCGTAATTTGGATACGCTTCCTTTACTTAGACAAGTATGGGAAATGATTGATATCAGTAACATCGCTAGGCTTAAGTCAACTGAAGAAGCCTTTATTGTCGCTCAGGATGTTTATAAGGTTATTAATGATTCAATAGTAAACGTTCCATCTCAAAAAAGTCAGGAGCCAGATAAAGATACATCCGGTGATTCAGGTGACTCTGATGATTCAGGTGACTCTGATGATTCAAATGACTCTGATGATTCAAATGATTCAAATGACTCTGATGATTCAAATGATTCAAATGACTCTGATGATTCAAATGATTCAAATGACTCTAGTACGGAAGGCGAAGACAGTCCAGATGACACTTCTACTCCTGTTCCAAGTAGTAAATTATCCGCTACTCTACAAAAGAAGTTGGATAAAGCTATTAAAGTACAAAAAGCCTTTATTAATGATAATATAAAAAAAACTTCAATAAGTAAGAAGCAAGCTGCAGAAATTAATCAATTGGCTAATTCTGATGTTTCTAAGGTAGATGTAAATACGTCTACTATGTACGGTTTTGAAAAAGGCGGATTGACACAGTGTATTGTACTTAATGTATTTGACGCAAATATTATGAAAACTGATGTATATCTACGTAGTTTTAATAATAGCCAGGGACTTTCATGCAGTAGAGAAACGCGAAATCAAACCCATATTGATATTGGATTGTCGCTCGGAAAGGCACTAGGTAAGAAGTTAATGATTCGTAATTATGAAACTCATACCAAGTATAATCGACAACGACAGGGGCGAATTGACAAACGAATGATATCCGCGCTTGGATATGGGTCAGATATTGTATTTGAAGTAAATCGCGCCAGCAAATATTCAGACGCATTTGTTCATCTTACAGTCGATGCATCGGCATCAATGTACGGTATTAAGTGGCTCAATACACAAACGGCAGTTGCCGCTATCGCCAAAGCTTGTTCAATGTCTAATAATATTCGGGTGGTTATCAGTTATCGATCGGTATGTAACCCAAAAAACACCAATATTGTTAACCCGATTGTATTAATAGCATATGACTCCGATAAAGATAAGATTAGTAAAATTAAGAATCTATTTAAATTTATTAATCCTAATGGACAGTCTACACCCGAAGGCCTTTGCTTCGAAGCAATTCAATCGCAAATCTTAGATTCAAATAACAATCGGCAAAGTTACTTCATAAACTTTTCAGATGGAATGCCTTTCGGCCGATATACTTCCGCTGCAGCAAGAGGGTACTGCAGCTTCCTTGGCGCGTATGCCCAGGCATATACTCGTAACGAAATAAATAAAATGAAAGCCCGTGGGATTAAAATACTCAGTTATTTTATCAATGATGACGTACATAACGATCATCTATCCACATTCCAACGTATGTACGGTGAAAAAGATTCGCAGGACATATCGGTGGCTGAACTGCTCCCTCTTTCGAAATCAATTAACAAACTGTTTATTAATAAGTAAATTAAATATTATGATTGAAAACATATTATCGGATTATAATTTCATGCGATATGAAATTGAAAAAAAGTATCCGGACTCAAAGACATATTGTAAAAATGGGAAATTTATGGTTCATCAAATGGGACGGAATTTAGTTTCACCTGGATACGGCCCGGAATTAACCTCAGCAAAGACCGTATTACAGGCATGGAGAAACGTATATATTACCAAATTTGTTTGGGATAAAAATATCAACAGATCGATACGTGGTATATCCAAACCAAAAGGAATACAATTTAGTGATAATGATTTTAAATATATTAATTAATTATGAATATTAAACACAGTAGTAAATCAGATATAATGTCTGATAAAGCCCTATCTTCTATAACCAGAGGATTTGATTATGGTACAGACGTACATTGGCAAGATAAAGTATATCTTAGGTCACTGTTTATTGAAACTACGCGCGATGTATACGATGGAGGTCCGGTAGCATTCCAAGACCGCTATCCATATTCATCTGATATTAAAATCACCCGATTTAAATATCCATTGGATCCGCTTGCGATAAATACTATAGGTTCATATTCTAACAAAGTATCAAGTTATATTATTGATGGGTATATGTACTATATAAGCTGGAGTTAATATGCCTAGAAAAGATGGCCGCGGCGGCCGAAAGCCAATAATTATACTTGAGTCGGAAATCCGAGATGCTATGAAGCATACGAAAAGTAATAAGGCTGCTGCCCTATGGCTCAAGGTTAGTTATAACACATATAGAAAATGGGCAATACAGTATATTGACGCGGGAACAAAAAAAACGTTATTTGATATTCAATTGAACCCAACGGGCATCGGTATTGGTAGGCCTACAGCCCGTGGTCGGCGTTCTAAGGGCGGTAAAGGTTCATCCATGAAGGCCTTACAGGATATTTTGGATAACAAAGTACCTAAGTACCCGCTACATAAACTCAAGCACAGACTATGGAGAGCCAATCTAAAGGCTAAGGAATGTGATTGTTGTGGATACGGTGAATCAAGAATAACAGACGGTGAATATCCGCTTGTAGTGTCGCATAAAAATGGTGATAAGGAAGATTTCACTCTTGAAAATTTAGAAATATTATGTTACAATTGTTATTTTGTTACCGTAGGTAATCCCTGGGGACGTAGGAAATGGTATTATAATAAGCCACACCATACTAAAGCTCCCGATGCCATGCGTCAAAAAGACATGATAGAAAATGTTGAAGTGGACATTGATGGGAATCCGGTCAACCTTGATTCGTTAGGTACATATCCAAGCGCTAACATTATAGAAGAAGAAATACAAATGGATAATAATCATATCAATGATTTTAATATCAGTAAAGGAGAAATAGAAGACTTCATAAAAGACACCGATAATAATTAACATATATGTAGCAAAAAGATTTGTTAAAGTTTCAATGAGCGCTTGATTGAGTCAGGTGAATGTTGTATCTTAGTACTGTAACAAAGGGACTTATGGTTATTTACAAGGTAGGTGAAACAGTTAGTTATCAGGGATGTTGGGGCTTAGATGACCCTACACAAGCGGTAATCATTGACCTCTACGTATCAGACCATGAAAAGGACGAAGACGGTGACAAAGCGTCTGAGACGCTTCCAGTTGGGTATTTCGTCGCCTTTTTTGATGACGGCCACTGGGCCTATGGATATCAAGTGTCCAAATTTACACCGGAATTAACAATTTCTTAACACTTCACATTAGGTATTCTACCTAATAATTTGTAATTTAGTACGTAACACAATTCGTACCTACATTCATACCCATGATTATTCTAAAAGTGCCGGAAGAAGGGCCGCTTAAATTTGTTGACTGTGATGGAAATATCTTAGATACTTCGTGTCTGGACCAATCCATTGATGCTGATACCTACGCTAGTGAGTGTTTCGTCAGTGGCATTAATGCTCGGTTAACTAAAACACACCTACCCGCTGGGAATCAAAAGTTGTGCTTGGATCGTATGAAGCTACCTATGGATTATGTAGGAAATAAAGCTATTCCGCCTAAGTGTCGGTATAAAGGTTCATCAGGCACCGTCCGGCCGTCACAACCCGGTGAAGGCACATCGGCAAAGCCGAAGGCTGTTCCATCTTCAACTATTAGTATGGCAAAAATGGATTTCATCCAGGCCGTACACGTTGATTCATTGGACCGTAAGCCAGAATTGCTGAAAATCAGTGAAATTAAATGGAAGTATCTTGTTCGTAGTATTCTACGTGGTAAGAATGTACTGATGACAGGGCCCGCTGGTTGTGGTAAAACAATGGCCGCCCGAAGTGCATTCGAAGCATTTGAACGTCCTAACTTTTACTTTAATCTTGGGGCAACTCAGGACCCTCGGTCCACACTTATCGGAAACACTCACTTCGCAAAAGATGAAGGAACTTTTTTCGCTGAATCATTGTTCATCCAGGCTATTCAGACTGAAAACGCGGTGATTCTGTTGGATGAACTTAGCCGGGCTCATCCCGAAGCAGGAAATATTCTGATGACCGTATTGGATGAAACTCAGCGGTACTTACGGATTGATGAACATGCAGACTCTCCTACTGTAAAGGTAGCTGATGGTGTTTGTTTCATCGCTACGGCTAATATCGGACATGAATACACCAGCACACGTCAAATGGATAAGGCGCTAATTGACCGATTTACTATTATTGAAATGGACCTACTGGACAATGACCAGGAAAACAGTTTGTTGTCTAAATTATACCCAGATGTTGCACCGGAAATGATTGACGCTATTTGTGAAATTGTGTCGCTCACGCGGGTGGAAGCAGCTAATGAAAATGGTAAAATTGACCATCCCATTAGTACGCGGAATTCGGTGGAACTTACATCGCTCATTGAAGATGGGTTTACATTGGAAGAATCTTGTGAAGTATGTGTATTTCCTCATTATGATTCGTCTGGTGGAAATGATTCTGAACGTTCGTTTGTTAAGCAAGTTGTACAAAGATATGTACAGATAAACGGCACTGATGACATTTTTAAGTTGTTAGGTGATGACTGATAATATAACCAAAATTAGGGATAACTTTTTAACGTTTACAGACCCAGGTGATTTCTATTACCTACAAGTCATCCAACGTAAAAAAGAAAATCCCGACCTGGGTCGTAATTCGTATATAGTTAAGAATTATTTTATCTACAGCGTAGAGCAATATGATAAAACTATACCCGAAATTATTAAGTTATGTGAGATGTTTTCTGCCAGGGCAGCTTTCTGGATTAATGTACGTAACTCATATGACGTAGCTTTTAATTCTGTGGAAGCTATGCTCAAGGTAATAAAGTCAAACCAAACCGATTACTCACATAGAATATATACCAGTACGGTTGGAAGGGCCAGTACTCCAAAGGAACGTAAAAAATGGATTATTGATATTGATGAATTTGATAACGATAAGTATAATATGAACCTACCGATACAACTTAAATCAATATTACCAGTAGGTAATAAATTAATTGATATTATTCCATCGAAAAATGGATATCATTATGTAACTAAACCGTTTAATTTACAAGCATTTAGCTTACTTTATCCTGAAGTTGAAGTACATAAAGATAACTTTACCAATCTATACATACCATAAAAACTAATAGACAATGGATGCTGAACTGAAACTTATTGACAAAATCGAAGTCCTAGAAAGTAGAGTTGAAGAACTAGAAAGGTTAATTCATGAACTAACAGAAAAACTTGACAGAACTCTACTCGAACAGAAAACTTGGAATCGTAGAAGCCGGCGCTAATCCAATTACATATTTAACGTGATGAAACATACACCAGAAAATATAACAACGCTAGCTGAAAATCAGGTATTCGTATTTGGCTCTAACGAAGGTGGCCGGCATGGTAAAGGCGCCGCGCGCCAAGCGCTCACATGGGGCGCTGTGTACGGCCAGGCAGAAGGCCTGCAAGGTAGGACATACGGCATACCTAGCAAAGATTCGGCCATCAGACGTACCCTAACGTTAGATCAGATGAAACCATACGTAGACCGCTTTGTAGAATTCGCGCGCTCTAGACCGGACCTCACGTTCCTTGTAACTGAAATAGGGTGTGGTTTAGCCGGGTTAAGGCCCAAACAAGTAGGTCCATTGTTCGAAGGTGCAAAAGAACTGAATAACGTATACCTTCCAAAACGATTCGCAAGATTACTATAAAAATAACTTTTATACTGTATAGTTATATACAACAAGGCTCGGTGTCCGAGTGGCTATAGGTGATGGACTGCAAATCCATTTACGCTGGTTCGAATCCAGCCCGGGCCTCAATTATAATTATAAAAATATGTTAAAGTTTCAGAAAAGTTTGTAAATACGAACATTATTACGTATCTTGTTTCTAATGACGAACAAAGGGTATCATTTGACTTCGATGGTACATTAGATAATGGTACTACAGAAAGACACTCAAGTTTCAGCAATATCAGTATTTATATCTGGTAATTGGACACAAAATAAACTTATACTTATATAAACATTAATAAATAATACACATCTATCGTCTAGTTGGTCCAGGATACCGGCTTCCAAACCCGGGGACGAGGGTTCGAATCCTTCTGGGTGTGCACAAACAGTTATTATGAGAATGAAAAAGAAGCCAATTGAACCTATTGCGCCTGTACGTCGGACTCAGGTATCAATGACATTTGACCTATATGACTGTACTGTACAGGAATTGATAGATAAATGTAAAGAATATAACGTAGTTCCTAATCTCGCATATATCGATGCCGTGCCCGACCGCTTTGGTGATTTCATTATGAAATTGGCTTGGCTTGGCGATGAACCTGATGAACATTTCGCTGCAAGGGAAAAAGTATATGAATCTGATCGACTAAAGTATTTATCCAAATTACTTGAATATAACACTTGGCTTGAAAATAACATGACCGAAATAAAGCAGGCAGAACTTAAACGAATTGACATAGCAAGCAGAAAGCTTAAAAAGGAATCTGATAGGCTAAATAAGTTGCTTAAGAAAAATATGAAAGAATTAGATTTATTATTAAATAAATAATATTTATATATGGTGTGTAAGCCGGATGTTGGTTAGCCGGACCTGACTGTGAATCAGGGATACGAAAGTATTACGCGAGTTCAATTCTCGTTATGCACCCAATCCCGTTTTATAAAATTACATATACTTATATGTTACAATATGAACGGTAAAGGTTATGAAAACATTTAACAGTTTCTTAACATTAAAAATTTGGTAGTTGTTAGAAAATTGCGTATCTTAGTATTGTTGGTGATGATGACGGTGTTCAGTTAGTCCAATATCCGATGTTAACCCATCTAAAGGACGCTTTTCTAGGAAGATATGTTGGTATGGAATCCAACACTGGGCAATAATACCGTAAGAATTCATTAACATTATAATCGTCCCTGTAAAGGGTATTAGGCAGACGGCGATTTAAAATAACATACAACGGTGAAAGGATCAACTATAGATAAGGTCCAAGTAACAACGAAACCCAGACGATTACACATCAAAGCCTCCTCGTGGCGTAATCGGTAACATGGAAACATGGCTAATTTGATAAAACATTTGCGGTAGTAGCTCAGTCTGGTCAGAGCGTCTGGTTACCAACTAGAAGGCCGGTGGCTCATATCCACCCTACCGCTCTACAATGTGGATAACTTTTTCAAAAAAAGTCCAAAGAAATTTGGTATTTCGATGAAAATTACGTATCTTAGTATTGTTGGTTCGGAAAAGGTTCCGAATCTTGTTCTTTAACATGATGAAAGCATTTTAAACTAAATGTAATTTATATGTCTTTAAGACTATAGGCTCAGACTTGGAATCTGGGATGAAGTATAGATAATGTTGCTTTTGGCTTCCAAAAAGTAGTTTTAAAATATATGGGTAGCTTGATATCCATTTGGCAATACATCGACGCGTGAACGGCATAGCCGCCGATAAGGTGTATTGTCTAAAAAAAGAATATGTATTCGTAAGAATATGAAAGGAAATAGTTCCACACGTTTCCGCTTAGCAATAAGTTCATTTAAGCAAGCAACATCTTACTACGCTCCCAAGCGCAGCAATCAGATCCAAACTGGTTGATATGAATAAGTTGATTGATAATAGTCTTTGGGAAAGATAAGCTCGGTGCCACACGGTGAGAGCAAAAGGGTTAGCACCCTGCTATGTCACGCTAAATCTTCGAACTCAAAATTAGACAAGTTGTAGAATAACGGTTAAAGTACCACCAGTACAAAAGCGGTTATTCAATATAAAAGGTAAACGGAATCGTTAAAGATTCCTATTAATCTTGAAATATGGCACAGTAGGGTTGGTAGCCCGAAACGCATGAGGTGTGTTGTATTTTGTATCCCAAAAAGATATGAAGCGACCGTAGTGGCACATCTCGGTGGATTTAAATAACTTCAATAGTTAGCTCATTTGGTAGAGCATTCGTCTTCTAAACGAAAGGTAGTACGTTCGACTCGTACACTATTATACGCAAGTATAAACAAAACGCAAAGGCCACTACGGTAATGAAAAACAAATTACCTAATTCTGTGACTGAAAAGTAACACAGAATCATTGACGCTCGCAAGGCAGATATGATTTGATTGAATTCCACATCTAATTCCTTAGCAGGAATGAATGGCTCGCAAGGTCAGGAAAAGGATGAAAGTCGAGTAGTTTCATTATGACAAGTGAAAAGCCACACTTTAAAAAAGGCGGTATTGCTGGTATACTAATCCGATGGGTTAGTGGATAAGTTATTAACTGTAGGGTAGCACCTTATGGGTACGGTAACAAAAGTATCAGTGTAAAACCTATAGTCTCAAGGTTACAATAAAAATAAACATCGCGGATTAGAGCAGTGGCCAGCTCACCGGGCTCATAATCCGGAGGTCGGAGGTTCGAATCCTTCATCCGCCACCCGATCGTTTTCTGACTCAATGTATATTTATATACATGCGGAAGGAAACACAGTTATATTATACCATTTATAAAACTATAAATTTATTAAATAATAAAATTTATATAGGAAAGCACCAAACCAAAAAAATAAATGATTCATATTTGGGATCAGGTATAGCTTTAAACAATGCTATTAAGAAACACGGAAGGCAAACTTTTAAGAAAGTCATATTGTTTGTATTTGATTCAGAAGATGAAATGAATGATAAGGAAATGGAGATTGTAACCGAAAGCTTTATTTCAACTGATACCAATTATAATTCAGCTATTGGCGGCAAAGGCGGACCTCATTTCAAAGGTAAAACTCATACAGATGAAACTAAGGCTAAAATTGGAAAGTGGTCTACAGGTAAAAAATGGGGATCACCTAGCGCAGAAACAAGAAAGAAAATAAAAGAAGCGGCTCTTATTAGAGAACAAAGAAAACGGGCCGCTAGACAAAAATAAACACTGCTCGGCTTAGTGGAAAAGGACAGGTTCTCATAAGACTTGTTAATTCGGTTCGACCCCGAAGCGGGCAACACGGTTTTAATAAACCGATATACTTATAACAGATGAAAGCAACAAATTATAAACTAGGTAGACTCGAAGCGATTGCTGGCCCGTATAGAACGGAACCAATCCAACCGACCCGCGCCAATTTAAACACTAATAATGTGTTTGATACAAAGGAATTGGCCACATAACCTCCGCTTATAATATAATTATATTCCAAGTGGGAGGTTCAATAGAACTTCCCATTTTTTTTTGTAAAAACTTCAAAAATATTTGTAAATT